>SCPP01000110.1_pt1 | contig 141433 bp, 173 predicted proteins | sample 6106811 | NCBI WGS metagenome assembly SCPP01 (sample SAMN10720449, study PRJNA508395) | human gut metagenome | isolation source: Participant 2 stool, 15 month | host: Homo sapiens | collected 2018 | reverse complement strand
AGTATTACTAATACTAAAGCCGATGATAAGACCGCTGATTCAGGGGTCGTAGTAGACGCTGGTACATGGGAGAATAACGAAAGAACAACAACCTGGGATTTTTCAAAATACTCAGGAGAAAAATCACTTACTTTAGCAGAAGGTGATGAGGTTGGCAGAATAAAGGTTGCTGCCGGTACAGCATATGTTAAGACTGGTGGAGCAGGATTATCAGCTCAGAAAACAAAGGATGCTGTTATTGCTGTTCCTGTTGACCCAACAGCAACATCAGCTACACTTACTTTAAAGTTTTCTAGTAACAACAATAACAGATATGTTTATGTTGGTGACAAGAGCGGAGAGAATGCAGTCATCTGTCTGAATACAGCAGGTAGAGAGGAACTTCCTAATGCAGTTAATATCAATGGTGATAAAGAAGCTACTGTAACAGTTTCATCAGCAGCTTTTGAGGATGGTTATATTTTACTTACACCAGATACACTTGCAAGCGGTGATTCAGGTGAGATGAAGATTAAGAATTTAACATTAGTAGAATCAAAAGATAACGGAGACAGAACATGGAACTTCAGAAAAGGCTCTGATTTAATAGGTTCTAACGGAAAGCTCATTCAGGGAACTACAGGTGAAGTTAATGGCTTAGTTATTGATGCTACAACTGGTAAGTTTGATTCTACAAGAAGTGACTGGGCACAGTTTAACACAGGAGCTGTTGTTAAGATTCCGGTTAAGGGTTCATGTGAAATCACAATTGGATCATATAAAGAGAAGCAGGCTACAATTGAAGGAACAGAAGTCGGCACTACAGAATTCAAGTATACATACTCAGGTGCAGCAGGATATGTAGATTTAGTTGCAACAGCTGATGGATATATTGGAAGCATTGATGTAAAGCATATTGCAGAGCCAGAAGCTAATGTAGAAAACTTTACATTTGTTATGGATGAGCATGCTGTATATGGTGTTGTTAAGACTGGTGAGTACAAGTTCGGAGACAGCACACTTACATTAGGTGGACAGACAGTAGGCGGAGTTATTACTCAGTATACAGTAAAGCCAGATAAGAAGGTTACAATTAATGGTGTTGAACATGATGCTTATACATCAGGTAAGAGACACGCTGATGCCAATAATATTCCTAATCTTCCAGGTGAAGGTGATGGATGTTTAGCTACATTTACACCAGCAGCTAAGGGTATGATGACAGTTTATTATAACTCAACTTCATTCCTCAGAGTACATACTTTCAATGCTGATGGAACCAAGGAAGGCTATGTTGATTCAGAAACAGGATTAACATCATATTCATTTAAAGTTGTTCCTGGTAAGACATATGTTATGTCAACAACAGGAAAGACTAATAATATGTTCTATGCTGGATACAGCTATGTTGCAGATGAGAAGATTACAGTTCCTGTAACTGTAAATAATATTGATGCAACAATTGGTAGTGGTTTAAAGTTATCATTAGTAGATGACCAGTTAGGTGGAGATGAGATATCTCTCAGCACAACAACAAAATCTCTTAAGCTTCTTAAGGGACACACATACAGAGTAAGTTCTAACGATGGCGGTGTTAAGCCACTTGTAGGTGATTCACAGACATTTACAGTAACAGGTGATGCAGTTACAATCACACTTAATAATGATCCCACCTTCCATCTAATGTTACAAAGCTCGTATTTACTAATAATACTAGTGGAACAGTAAATGAAGCAACAATAACAGGAGATTCATACAAGGTTTCTGTAAAGCCTGGTGAATATACAACAAGCGTAGAGACTAAGGATGGATCAACAACATATGACAGAGCATCTGTTAAGGCTGGTGCTGAGAATGTTAATGATGTATATGTAGAGAAGGATGATCCAGCATCTAAGAGAGATTACAGCTATACAAGAGTTCCATCTCTTACAACAACAGGTAATATTGCAGTAGAGAATGGAAAGCCTCACACAGTAGCAAGAGCTGATTCTTCACTTACAATTCCAGTAAAGGGAAAAGCTAAGGTTGCTATTTCTACTTACTATGCATTCAACTTTACAGTTAATGGGGAGAAGTACGATAGTACAGAAACTGATAAGGGTTATACATCAGTTGGTACAACATCTAAGACAGATACATTTGAGATGGTAGTTGAAGGTGATGCTGTTGTTAACTTTGGTGCAACAACATATATTACAGGAATTTCAGTTGTTCCTATGACAGAATTCAAGTCAGAGATTAGTGTTCCTGGCGATTATGATACATTAAATGAAGCTTCAGATGCTATTCTTGGTATGCAGAACAGACCAGAAGGCGAAGCAGGCAGAGTAACTATTAACCTTACATCTGATGTATTTGAACAGGTAGTTATGGCTGCACCATATGTAACACTTAAGGGTAATGGACATACAATTTCATGGTATTATGGTGTTGGAACAAAGTATTATTCAATAGATCCAGCAACAGGTCTTTACAATAAGACACTTGCTATGGACAGATACTCATCTGAAGAAGGAAATGGAAGTCTCTGGGGTGGTGTATTCATTGTTAGAGGTAATAATTTTGTTGCAGAGAATACAACATTCTTGAATACATACAACTATTACTTAACAGAGGCTGAGAAGACAGATATTGCAGGTTCAAATCTTTCAGTAGACAGATTAGCAGAAGGCGCAGATGTATCAGATTACAAGTTTAAAGAGAGATCAAATGCTTTCTATATTGAGGCTGATAATATTGAAGTTTTCAACTGTTCAATTCTTTCATCACAGGATACACTTGGTAGAAATGGTTCAGCAAATTATGGATATCACGCATATTTCAACGGTTGTACAATCGGTGGTAATGTAGATTATATCTGTGGTGAGTTTGCAGCTGTATTTGATAACTGTAAGTTACAGTGGAAGACATATAAGAATGATGAGAATAATAATGCAAAGATTGGTTACATTGTTGCACCTAAGACAAGCCCATATGTATTCAGAAACTGTGAGGTTACAACAGATGGAGCACATGGTGATATAGCAGTATTAGGTAAGTATGGTAGAACATGGGGTGCTAACTCTAATGCATCATTTATTGAGTGTGAGACTAATGGATACATTGACTCAGAAGGCTGGGGAGAAATGTCTAATGGAGAGAAGGCTTCAGCAATCTTCAATGAGTACAATAACACAAACAAGGGTGAAGCATTTGTGACAACAGGCTGCACTAAGAGTACATTAGATGCTGTTGTTAATTATATTGATTCAGAAAATGTTTCTGCTGTTGATACAGTTCTTGGTACATGGAAGCCAGTTCATTACAAAGAAGTTATCTCTAAGGATGACGGTTCATCAAAGGGTGATGTAGCAGAAGGTGGAGAAACAGGAAAAGACAATAATGTTAATGGAACAACAGAGTCAACAGGTGAAACTGTAAAGACTGGAGATACAGCTCCAATTGCATTATATGTAGTATTAATGCTTTGTGCATTAGCAGGAATTGTATTTGTATCAAAGAAAAGAAGAATATCTGTTAAATAATTATAATTAAATAATTGTTTAATATAGCAAAATGTCCCGCGGTCGTTATGACTTGCGGGACTTTTTGGATAAAGATAAGGTTGTCTTAACCTGTCAGGTTACAGATGATGCGTTAAGATAGCCAAAAGAAGAAATATGTTATATACTTGCTAATATATGATAATTAATCAGGAGGATGTTATGTATATAATAGCGGGACTTGGTAATCCGGGTAAAGAATATATGGGAACAAGACATAATGCAGGTTTTTCAGTAATAGACGAGCTTGCAGACAAATATAATATCAGTGTGGACACAGCAAAGCACAAAGGACTTATTGGAAAAGGCGTAATAGCAGGTCAGAAAGTAATACTCGTTAAGCCTATGACATATATGAATAATTCGGGTGAGTGTATAAGAGAAGTTATGGATTATTACAAATGTGACATAGATGATTTTATTGTTATCTTCGATGATATAAGTCTTGACGTAGGTAAACTAAGACTCCGTGCAAAGGGAAGTGCAGGTGGACACAATGGAATCAAGAGTATAATAGCACATCTTGGAAGTGACAAGTTCAAGAGAATAAAGTTCGGAGTGGGCGACAAGCCTAAGAACTGGGATCTTGCAGACTGGGTGCTTGGGAAATTTCCTACAGAGGAATATGCAACATTAAGAGAGGCTAATAAGAAAGCATGTGAAGCTGTAGAATGCATACTTACAGATGGAATAGAAAGTGGTATGAATAAATATAACGGATAACTGGTGGTATAATATGAAAGCAATATTTGAGCCGGTGTATAATACAGCCGGTGTGGAACAACTTAATAAAGAGCTTGCTAAAGATGGCGGCAGAACAGTAATGGTAAGTGGCTGTATTGACACGCAGAAACTGCATTTTTCAAGTGCCATAGCCAGCAATTACAACTTCCAGCTTGTTATAACCAGTGATGAGGGGAAAGCAAGGGATATGGCGGAGGATGCCAGATTCTTTAACAGTGGTAATGTAATGTATTATCCTGCGAAGGATGTAATATTTTATAACGCAGATGTGCAGGGACGACAGATTGCCGGAGAGCGAATCAGATGTATAGCAGCCATAATTGACAGATTGAATAAATCGGACATCGCCAAATCTGGAATGGAGAAATCAACAGAGGAAGCTTCAGATGGACCGCTTACAATAGTGACAACCATTGATGGAATATCAGATATGCTTCTTCCAGTCGACAGATTCAAGCGGGCAGTCATTAACCTTAAGAAGGGTGACATACTCGATGTAGAGGATATGGCAAAGAAACTTACAGCTATGGGATTCGAGAGATTCGGAATGGTTGAAGCCAAAGGACAGTTTGCCATAAGAGGCGGAATAATAGATATATTTTCATATACAGATGAAGCACCTGTGAGAATTGAATTGTGGGATGATGAGATAGACTCAATAAGGGCGTTTGATGCAGACAGCCAGCGTTCTATTGAGAATTATAAGAGTTATACGGTATTTCCTGCAACAGAGTTCCTTTTTACTGAGGATGAAATAGAGCAGGGGATTGAAAAAATCAGACATGAAAAAGACGAACAGATGAAGCTGTTCGGAGCAGATAAAAGAAAGCGTACTAAGGAACAGATAGAGGCTGGCAATCATCTTAACAGAATGTTTGATGACGCGTTAAGGACAGGAGATTACAGCAAATTCATATATACATTTGCAGACAGAGTGAGCAGCCTGGCAGAGTATTTCCCTAAGGGAGATACTCTTATTGTCGTGGACGAACCTGTAAGGCTTAAGGAACACAGCGACATGACTTTCTATGAGTACAGTGAGAGTATGAAGAACAGATTAGAAAGCGGTTATGTGCTACCAAGTCAGACACATATGTTTATGGATATGGAGACAGCCGTTCTTTCAATGAACGGACATAAGCAGCTTGTGCTGACAACACTTGAATACACCCCTGAATTCTTTGGGATAGATTATTCAATGCATATTGAAGCGAGAAGCATAAGCTCATATAATAACAGCTTTGAATATCTTTCAGATGACATAAGGAAGTACAAACGTAATAAATACGCAGTTCTTCTTGTGTGCAGCTCAAGAACAAGAGCTAACAGAATTGTTGATGATCTTGGAAGGCTTGGAATTGAGAGCTTCTATACAGAGGACAGCAATAAATCCATGGCAGGCGGACTTGTGATGGTTACTTACGGAAGCCTTCACAGGGGATTTGAGTATCCACTGCAGGGCTTTGTGTGCATTGCTGAAAATGACATATTTACAGAGAAGAAGCGCAAGAAAGTAAAGAAGAAGGAGTACGATGGCAAGAATATTGCCGGCTTTAATGAACTTAATATTGGCGATTATGTTGTTCATGAGAATTACGGTATAGGCCAGTACAAGGGCATTGAGAAGATTAAGGTTGAAGGTGTTGAGAAGGATTACATCAAGATATCTTACGCAGATAACAGCAACCTTTATGTGCTCGCAACACAGCTTGACCGTCTGCAGAAATTTGCCGGTTCAGATGTAGAGAAAAAGCCAAAGCTTAATAAGATTGGTGGTTCAGAGTGGGGAAAGACTAAGTCAAAGGTTCATTCAGCCGTTGAAGAAGTGGCTAAAGACCTTGTTGAGCTGTATGCCACAAGACAGAGAATAGAAGGATATCAGTTTGGACCGGATACGGTATGGCAGCAGGAATTTGAGGAAATGTTCCCTTATGAGGAGACAACAGACCAGTTAAATGCGATAGAAGACACGAAGCATGACATGGAAAGCCGCAGGGTAATGGACAGACTTATATGTGGAGATGTAGGCTATGGTAAGACAGAGATTGCGATAAGAGCAGCATTTAAGGCAGTTCAGGAAGGAAAGCAGGTTGCTTATCTTGTACCGACAACAGTACTTGCAAGTCAGCATTTTACCACATTTGAACAGAGAATGAAGGACTTTCCGGTTACGGTAGCCCAGTTGTCGAGCTTCAGAACCTCAGCACAGAATAAGGAGACTATTGAGGAACTTAAGAAGGGCATGGTTGACATTGTAATAGGCACACACAGGCTTCTTTCTAAAGACGTGGTGTTCAAGGATCTGGGACTTCTTATTATTGATGAGGAACAGCGTTTTGGTGTTACACACAAGGAGAAGATTAAGAAGTTAAAGAATAATGTTGATGTACTTACGCTCAGTGCCACTCCTATTCCAAGAACGCTTCACATGAGCCTTGCGGGAATCAGGGATATGAGTGTTCTTGAGGAGCCTCCGGTTGACCGTGTTCCGATACAGACTTTCGTTACAGAGCATAATGATGAGATGATACGAGAGGCAATCACAAGGGAGCTTGCCAGAAACGGTCAGGTCTACTATGTATACAACCGTGTAAGAAGCATTGATGAGGCGGCTGCACACATTCAGGAGCTTGTTCCTGATGCAAATGTGGCATATGCCCACGGTCAGATGGCTAAACGGGAGCTTGAGAAGATAATGTGTGATTTCGTTAATGGTGAGATAGATGTGTTGGTGTCTACAACTATAATTGAAACAGGTATGGATATATCCAACTGCAACACAATGATAATTGAAGATGCAGACCGTTTTGGACTCTCTCAGCTTTATCAGCTAAGAGGAAGAGTTGGCAGAAGCTCAAGGACTGCGTATGCATTTTTACTGTACAGAAGAGATAAGGTACTGACAGAGGTAGCGGAGAAGCGACTAAGCGTAATCAGGGAATTTGCGGATTTCGGTTCGGGCTTTAAGATTGCGATGAAGGATCTGGAAATCCGAGGCGCAGGAAATGTGCTTGGAAACAGCCAGCACGGTCACATGGCGGCTGTAGGATACGACCTGTACTGTAAAATGCTTAATCAGGCGGTCAACAATCTTAAGGGAATTAAGAATGAGTATGAGTTTGAGACAACAATAGATGTTGATGTGGACGCTTATATTCCGGCAACATATATTAAGAGTGAGTACCAGAAGCTTGATATATATAAGAGAATTGCAGCACTTGAGAACATGGATGAATTATCAGATATGAAGGATGAGTTATCAGACAGATACGGAAGTGTGCCATCATGCGCTGATAATCTGCTTATGATTGCGCTTATCAAGTCAAAGGCACATAAGCTTGGCATGATAGAGATAAAGGGCGGCGTTGCGCATCAGGAATCAGGAACTGCGGTATGGCGTACAGTTATGACAGTTTATCCTAAGGCTGAATTAGACCCGGATGCTATAAAGAAGCTTCTTGACGAGTATGGCGGTGCAATCCAGATGAGAGTAGACGCCAATCCTGCATTCATATGGACTGTAACTAAGAAGAAATTCACTAATGCGAAGGAATACCTTAAGGGGCTTAATGCGTTGATGGATGTGTTTATGGAGAGGCTGATGGTGAAGTCGTGAGGCGGCATATTGCTTGGATGAGCAGTGCAGTTGTGATATGTAGTTGTACTATGCCAAGCAAATTTTTGGTGTGTGGGGAGAGACCTACTAAACAGGCAGAAGTGGTTTGTTTAGTAGGTTTTAAGAGTGATAAGCCAGCTTATGTAAGAGCGAATCAGGCGAAGACCTACTAGGATGAAGTGTAATGGAAGATTAGTAGGTGAATTAGCTAGGAAAAGAGATGGAGAGCAGGAGTTGACCTACTAAACAGGCAGAGATAGGTGAGTTAGTAGGTCTTTTACGCATGATATGTCAGCTTATGTAAGCAAGAATGAGGAAAAAGACCTACTAAAGCAAAGTGTTATGAAAGATTAGTAGGCCAAAGCTGAAAATCTCACATCAACAGTTGACAACCTTGATAGATGTGTTATAATTCAAAACAGTTTAACACTTTAAAGCGTAACGGTTTAAAGCAAAACAATCTCAAGAGGGAACAATCCCAAAGGGGTACAATTCAAAAGGAAACAATTCCAGGAGGAAATTTTACAGGAGGAAACAGGTTATGGCAGAAAACAGGGGTAATTTGACTTCTTACAGACCAGACATCAAGGTTATGGACTGTACATTAAGAGATGGAGGTCTTGTGAATAATTTTGAATTCACTGATGAGTTTGTTAAAGATCTTTATGAAGCTAATGTGGCAGCAGGCGTTGATTATATGGAATTTGGATATAAGGCTGATAAGGATATATTTGATGAGAAAGAATTCGGAAAGTGGAAGTTCTGTAAGGAAGAAGATATCAGAGCTATTGTTGGCGAGAATGATACACCACTTAAGATATCAGTTATGGCTGATGTCGGAAGAACTAATATGAAGAGAGATATTCCACCTAAGTCAGAGTCAGTTGTTGATATGGTGAGAGTTGCAACATATATTAATACCATTCCGGCAGCTATTGAGATGGCTAACTACTGTTCAGATATGGGATATGAGGTTACAGTCAATATTATGGCGATATCGACAGCAGGTGAGAATGAGTTAGACCTTGCATTAGAGCTTCTTGCATCACAGAGCAAGGCACAGTACATATACCTTGTTGACAGCTATGGTTCATTATACCCGGAGCAGGTAAGAAGACTTGCTGACAAATACATTAAGATAGCAGAGAAGTATGGAAAAAGTGTTGGTATACATGCACATAACAACCAGCAGCTTGCATTTGCCAATACAATTGAGGCATGCTCAATCGGCGTAAGCCTTCTTGATGCAACAGTAAGCGGAATGGGAAGAGGTGCAGGTAACTGCTATTCAGAATTATTATTAGGGTTCTTAAGAAATCCTAAGTTTAATATTGTTCCAGTGCTTAAGTTTATTGAAAAGCATATGGTTCCACTTAAAGCATCAGGTGTTGTGTGGGGATGTGATGTACAGTACATGCTTACTGGTCAGACTAACCAGCATCCAAGAACAGCAATTGCATTTACTAAGGCAGAAAGAACCGATTATGCTAAATATTACACAGAAATTACCGGAGATGAGTAATGAAATGTTGACATGACATTTTTAAGAGCGTAAAATATGCTCAAAATCGTGTAAAACATTTTTTACATCAGTATCTTTAGATGAAAGGAAGTACTAACAATGGAAAAGAAGAATATTGATTGGTCAAGCCTTGGCTTTGGTTACATCAAGACTGACAAGAGATTCGTAGCCAACTATAAAGATGGCGCATGGGATAACGGAACACTTACAGAGGATGACAAGGTTGTCATTAACGAGTGTGCAGGTGTCCTTCAGTATGCACAGACATGTTTTGAAGGTCTTAAGGCTTATACAACAGAGGATGGTCACATTGTTATGTTCCGCCCAGATCTGAATGCAGCAAGAATGAAAGATTCATGTGAGAGACTTGAGATGCCAGTTTACCCAGAAGATAAGTGGGTAGAGGCAGTTGCTAAGACAGTAGAAGCTAATGCAGCATGGGTACCACCTTTTGGTTCAGGTGCAACACTTTATGTCCGTCCATACATGTTCGGAAGCAACCCTGTTATCGGAGTTAAGCCTGCTGATGAATATCAGTTCAGAGTACTTACAACTCCAGTAGGTCCTTACTTCAAGGGCGGTGCCAAGCCTATTACTATCAAGGTTTCAGATTTTGATAGAGCAGCACCACACGGAACAGGACATATCAAGGCTGGACTTAACTATGCTATGAGCTTACATGCAATTATGACAGCACATGAAGAAGGATTTGCAGAGAATATGTACCTTGACCCAGCAACAAGAACTAAGGTTGAGGAGACAGGTGGTGCTAACTTCATATTCATCACTAAAGATGGTAAGTTCGTAACACCAAAGTCTAATTCAATTCTTCCATCAATCACCCGCCGTTCATTAATGGTTGTTGCTAAGGAATATCTTGGATTAGAGGTTGAGGAAAGAGAAGTTCTCTTTGATGAAGTTAAGGATTTTGCAGAGTGTGGTCTTTGCGGTACAGCTGCAGTTATCTCACCTGTTGGTAAGATTAACGACCATGGTAAGGAAATCTGCTTCCCAAGCGGAATGGAGAAGATGGGTCCTACAATCCAGAAGCTCTATGATACATTAACAGGTATCCAGATGGGCAAGATTGAAGCTCCTAAGGGATGGATTTACACAATCGCTTAATTGATATTCTTTAAATGTTTATTCGGTCTGGACAAGTGTTCAGACCGATTTTTTAATTTTCTAAAGTGGATTTTACATTAAAAATGTGGTAACATACTAATATAACAGACGTTAGTAAAGAGGTGCAGCAGTATGTCAGAAGTCGGAACTAATGAACGTTTATTGCGTTCTGATGTAACATTAGAAGAAAGCAGAAAGATAGAGAGAGTGCTTAGAAGAAACAATATATCATATTTTGAGAAGTGGAATTTTCACACAGGCGTGTTCAAGTTCCTTAATAACAGCAAGAATTCTAAGTGCGATATATATGTTCATATGGATTCTATGGACAAGGCAAAGGAATTGCTTGCAGATATGTAGAATATATTTATAACAGAATATGTCTAAGATAATGGTCAGAGTGATTTACTCTGGCCTTTTTATGCTATAATTTTTACTTTGTGTGAAAGGATAGAAATTATGACAAAGAAAAGGATAGCATTGAAAATAGTAAGGAGAGTAGGAATATGTATTCTTACCACAGTGGTTCTGCTTCTTATAGGGCTGTTAGGCGTTGTAAGAATTATGGAATTCGGACCATCAAAGACAGCAAGAAATCTGTTTGTTAATTCAGCAATGGAATCAAGTGCAGGAGGAATACTTGTAACACTATTTTTCAGATGAAGAGATAGCCAGAATAAGAGCAATCAATTCCATACAGAAGACAGATGAAGTGACAGATTCTTCGCTTATATCAGATACAACAATTCTACACAAGAAGAAAAATCAATGATAGAGGTTATTGATATAGAGAAGGATACTTACAGAGGTAAGATGATGATTGTAAGAGATCCATCAAGAGTTATGGTAGGAACAAGCGGGGAATATGGGAAAAGCTGTAAGGAAAGAAAGTATCAGAGATAGCGGAAAGCTATGGCGCAATAGCTGCGACTAATGCCGGCGGTTTTCGGGATGCAGGAGGAGTAGGAACAGGTGGCGAGCCGGATGGACTTGTTATATCAGAAGGCAGGTTAAAGTGGGGGTCACTGGGAACAACTTATGGAATTATAGGTATAGATAATAATAATGTACTTGTAGTGGAGATATGACAGCACAGGCGGCACTTGACCGAGGGAGTAAGAGATGCCGTAAGCTTCGGGCCGGTGCTTGTTGTTAATGGAGAAGCGGTTGAAGTTAATGGGAGCGGAAGCGGTCTTAATCCAAGAACAGCAATCGGACAGAGAGAAGATGGTTCAATACTGCTTGTAGTAATAGATGGACGCCATAAGAAACAGTCTGGGAGCGTCATATTCAGATGTGATAGAGCTCATGCTTGAGTATGGTGCAGTTAATGCGGCTAATCTTGATGGTGGCTCATCATCACTTATGTATTACAATGGAGAATACATCAACAGTTGTGCATCAATGTATGCACCAAGAGATTTACCTACAACAATAATTGTTAAATAAATGTTTAAAAGGGCAGGCCGGAGGCTGAGAAAATAATGATTAAAAAGACAATAAAATCCCGTTATTCTGGAAAATATATATAATAGTTGTCACCATAGTACTGATAGGATTTGTTGTACTGTGGAGCATCCTGTGGACAGCTTTAAAAAGTATGAGCAGTCACGACCAGAGTATGCTATGGATAAGATAACTGAACAGATACAATTACAGGATACAGGAGATTTCACAAAGTATGTACACACAGGGAAAATGCTTATGAAGGCAGTGAAGTGTTAGATGAAGCTGTGAGAGAATATATTAAAATGTATTATGTGAGGGAGAGTGGACATACACTAAGAAGTCTGGTGAGTATACTAATGATAATCCGGTATATCAGTTAAAGAAGGACGGGCAGAAAAAAGACATAATAATATATCTTGAGAAGAAGTAAAATGAGTGGACAATTGCAGATGCGTCAGGACTTAGCTGTGAAGGAAAGACCTATGAGATAATAGTTCCAGAGAATTCAGAAGTGACAGTTGATGGTAATAAGCTAGGAAGTGAATATGTAACAGAAACTAAAGATGCAGAAGTACTAAGTAATGTTGCCAAACACATTAATATGCCTAAGACAACAACATATCATATAGAGAATGTATATAAAGAACATGAAATAAAAGCAAATATATCCTGTGTATAACAGTGAACTGGAGCTTATAAGCAGCACAGATAATGTATATGAATTTGGATTTGAAGCTAATGGCAAGCTGATAGAGGAACAGGAAAGCCGTATAAAAGAAATTACAGAAATTTACGGTAAATATGTAGTTAATTATGAAAGCTTTGCAAAGCTTTCACCATACATACTACCTGGCCATATGCATACTCATACCTGTCCAGAATATAAAGGTCTAATATATGGTCAGTGGTAAGCAGGGAACCAGCATTCAGTGATATGAAAGTATATAATTACCAGTCATATACAAAAGATTGTTTTCATGTGAAGTAAGTTTTGATTTACAAGTATCCTATAACAGTGGCAGTTTCAAAGATTACCCTACTCATATGGAGTATATATTCGTAAAAAGAAGCGGCAAGTGGTATATAGCGGATATGGTGATGTTGAAGTAGTATAGACAACGGTATTCCACCAGCTCGTCTGTATATGGCTTACGCTCTCATGGATTACTGCGCTTAGTGGGAGTAAATGACGTCATCTGCAAAGGCTATTACTGTGAGCGAAAGCAAACGCGCTTCGCTTGAACGAGCTTTCACTCACAGACCTTATGCATATAACGGCATTAACTCCACACAGCTCGTAATAAATCGAGCGTGAGTCATATACAGACAATCAGGTGGAAATATGTATTGTCTGATACATACTTCCACCTGATGTAATTATTAAGAATATTCTATTTACTCACTGTCCTTCGGCAGCGACTGCATATACTGATGCATTGATTCTGCCACAATCTTGCTGTGTGCGACAGCTTCTACTACGGTTCTTGCACCGTTGACAACATCACCTGATGCAAATATACCCGGACGGCTTGTGTGACCAGTCTCGTCTGCATCAAGAAGTCCCCTTGCAGTAGCTTTAAGACCTGTTGTTGTGTTGACGATACGGTTCTGAGGTCCCTGACTGATAGAGATGATAACACTGTCTGAGTGATGAAGTGTATCAGTGCCTTCTATGTCAGTGAAAGTTCCGTCCTCATTTTCGATGATATCCCTGAATATAACGCCATCGTCCTTAATCTCAACAGGGCGTTTGTTATATTCAAATGTGATTCCTTCAAGCTGTGCATAGCTGAATTCATATTTACTTGCAGCAACTTCCTTAGTGATAGAGAAACAGATGACATTGCGAGAGCCCTTTCTTTTGGCAGTTCTTGCAACGTCCATAGCGGCATTACCGGCACCGATAACAATAACAGTTTCACCGAGGTGGTAGCTGTCAGGGTTATTGAGGTAATTGATACCAAAGTGGACATTACCGAAAGTCTCTCCTTTAATATGAAGAGAGTTAGGCTTCCATACACCAGTACCAATGAATATAGATTTGTAGCCGTCACGGAATAGGTCATCAATTCCGATTGCACCACCGATAGTGGTGTTAGGACGAATCTTGATACCCTTTAAGGCAAGATGTCTGTATTCAATATCGTCAAGAACAGTCTTAGGAAGTCTGAATTCCGGAATACCGTATCTTAATACGCCGCCAATCTTGTCCTTTCCTTCAAATATAGTAACCTGATATCCGTATCTTGCAAGAATAATTGCAATAGTGATACCGGCAGGACCTGAACCGATGATTGCGACTCTCATGCCGTTAGAAGGCTTAGGACCTTCAGTCATCTGGTTGGCATATGTACTTGAGATATAATTCTCAATAGTAGAAAAATGTACAGGAGCGCCCTTTCTTCCAAGTACACAGTGACCTTCACACTGGTTCTCGTGATTGCAGATGAGACTGCACACGGTTGTAAGCGGGTTGTTCTCGAAAAGCATTTTACCAGCTTCGTTAAGCTTATTTTCTTTAAGTAAACGGATTGCCATAGGAATGTTAGTGTTAATAGGACATCCCTTCTGACACTGAGGCACTTTGCACTGTAAGCAGCGGTTGGCCTCGTCCATAACATGTAACGCCATAATATATCCCCCTTTAAAAAATGTTATATAGTAGATTGCATGTGCGTCCGGTAGGGCTGTCGGCACCTATCTGTGGTGCAGGAATTCAGTGTCTCGCTTAGCAGGAGTAAAAGCCGCTGTCTGCAGAGTTTATTACATCGCACAAAAGCAAACGCGCTTCGCTTGGACGAGCTTTTGTGCGATTAGCTTTTGCAGACAGCGGCTTAACTCCTGCACAGCTCGTCACAATTCATTCCTGCACCACAGACAGGTGCCGGACAGCCGGATACACATGCGCAAATTAACTAACTTAATCATAGCATTTTTTAGGTTGGAATTAAAGGGGAAGTTTGACGAAAGCGTGGCTGAAAGGTGGGCTGTTTTATGGATTTTTTTGGCAAAATATAGTATGATATAATTTAATGAAATTGCATGCTGTCGGGGGCAGCAGGGAAGGAATTAAGATGCCAGTTACAGAGTACTTAGAGCGCAATGCAAGAGAATATCCAGACGAGGTTGCATTGGTAGAGCTTAATCCTGATGAGAAGGATACAAGAAGGATGACATGGAAGGAGTTCGGGCTTATTGAGCCTACAACTTATTCACCATACCGCAGAGAGATTACATGGAGTGTATTTAACGAGAAAGCGAACAGATTTGCCAACATGCTTATTGGCAGAGGAATCAAGAAGGGCGATAAGGTAGCTATTATTATGTATAACTGCCTTGAATGGCTTCCTATATATTTCGGAGTGTTAAAGACAGGTGCGATAGCAGTTCCTTTCAACTTCAGATACGATTCAGACGAAATCTATTACTGCGCAGAGCTTGCAGAGGTAGATGTTATTGTATTTGGACCACAGTTTATCGGACGAATTGAAGTAAATGCTGAGAGATTATCAAAGGGCAGACTCCTTATCTATGTTGGAGACAATTGTCCAAGCTTTGCAGAAAGCTACAGAGAGCTTGTTGCTGACTGCTCAAGCAAAGCACCTGATGTGACTATAACAGAAGACGATTATGGTGCAATATATTTTTCATCAGGAACAACAGGATTTCCTAAGGCAATACTTCATAAGCACAGAAGTCTTACACAGGCTGCCGAGATGGAGCAGAAGCACCATGGAACAGGAAGATATGACACATTTTTATGTATTCCTCCACTTTACCATACAGGAGCCAAGTTCCACTGGATGGGAAGTCTTGTGGCAGGAAGCAAGGCTGTACTTCTTAAGGAACTAAGCCTGAGACAATTCTTAAGGCTGTATCAGATGAAGAATGTACAATCGTGTGGCTGTTAGTGCCTTGGGCACAGGATATATTAGATGCGCTCGACAGAGGAGACATCAAGTTATCAGATTACAGACTTGATCAGTGGAGACTATGCATATAGGTGCGCAGCCGGTTCCACCTTCACTTATCAAGAGATGGAAGGAATATTTCCTAAGCATCAGTACGATACCAACTACGGACTTTCAGAATCAACATCCGGGCTGTGTACATCTTGGTGTGGAGAATATTAATAAGGTTGGTGCTATCGGAATTCCGGGTTACAGATGGGAATGTAAGATAGTTGATGAAGACGGTAATACAGTAAAACAGGGAGATGTCGGAGAACTCTGTGTTAAAGGACGGTGTCATGACATGTTATTACCGCAACGAGGAAGCTACTAAGGAGGTTCTTAAGGACGGCTGGTTATATACAGGTGATATGGCTATGCAGGACGAGGACGGTTTCTACTTCCTTGTAGACAGAAAGAAAGACGTTATCGTAAGCGGTGGAGAAAACATTTATCCGGTTCAGATAGAGGACTTCATCAGAAGATTTAATAAGGTTAAAGATGTAGCTGTTATCGGACTTCCAGATCATAGACTGGGCGAAAAGACAGCGGCTATCATAGAAGTTAGGACGGAGTTACATGTACTAAGGAAGAGATAGAAGACTTCTGCATGGAGCTTCCAAGATACAAGCGTCCGAAAGAGATTATATTTGCAGATATTCCGCGTAATGCTACAGGAAAGATTGAGAAGCCGAAGCTTCGTAAGATGTACGGCGCAGACAGACTTGTAGAACAGGAAAATAAAGGCTGATAAGAATACATAGAATGGAGATTGTTATGAGAGAATTAATGCTGGGCAATAAGGCAGTTGCAAGAGGAATGTATGAAGCAGGCTGTAAGGTAATATCAAGTTATCCGGGAACACCAAGTACAGAGATAACAGAAGAAGCAGCGAAATATGATGAGATATACTGCGAGTGGGCGCCTAATGAAAAGGTTGCATTAGAGGCAGCACACGGAGCGACACTCGGTGGAGTAAGAGCAGCATGTGCAATGAAGCATGTTGGTTTAAATGTGGCAGCAGACCCGTTATTTACAATATCATATCAGGGACTTAACGCAGGACTTGTAATCTGTGTAGCAGATGATCCGGGAATGCACTCATCACAGAACGAACAGGATTCAAGACATTATGCATTTGCAGCCAAAGTACCTATGCTTGAGCCTGCAGATTCAGAAGAATCAAGACTTTTCGTTAAGGAAGCATATGAGATATCAGAGAAATACAATACACCGGTATTTATCAAAATGTGTACAAGAGTTGCACATTCACAGAGTGTTGTATGTCCTGAGGAAAGAGTAGAGCCTGCACAGGTTCCTTATGTAAAAGACCCAACTAAGGTCATGATGACTAAGAATTCAAGAGATGCACATGTAAGAGTTGAGCAGAGAACACTTGACCTTATACAGTACGCAGAGACAAGTGGAATTAACAGAGTTGAAGAGTGTGCAGAGGGAAGCCTTGTCAATGGCAAGAAAATAGGTGTAATCACATCTTCAACATCATACCAGTATACTAAGGAAGTATTTGGAGATAAGGTAAGCGTACTTAAGCTTGGTATGGTATATCCACTTCCAGAGAAGCTTATCAAGGATTTCGCACAGGGCAAGGACGAAATCTATGTAATAGAGGAGCTTGACCCAATTATTGAGAACCACTGCAAGCAGTTAGGAATACAGGTTCATGGTAAGGATACATTTCCAATATGTGGAGAATTCTCACAGAATCTTATTAAGAAATGTATGGGAATGGAAGAACCTGAATACACAACAATAGATGCACAGATTCCGGGCAGACCACCAGTTATGTGTGCCGGCTGTCCACACAGAGGAATATTCTACATTCTTCACAAGAAGAAGATTATGGTATACGGAGATATCGGATGTTATACATTGGGTGCAGTTGCACCACTTAATGCAATGGATCTTAATGTCTGCATGGGTGCGTCATGCTCAGGACTTCATGGCTTTAACAAGGCTATGGGAGAAGCTGGTGAGAGTAACAGCGTAGGTGTTATCGGAGATTCAACATTTATGCATTCAGGAATGACTGGAATTACAGATATATCTTACAACATGAGTAATTCAACAGTAATTATTCTTGATAACTCAATCACAGGTATGACAGGACATCAGCAGAATCCTACAACTGGTAAGAACTTAAGAGGAGAGCCGGCAGGCAAGGTTGACCTTGAAGCATTATGCAGGGCTTTAGGCTTTAACAGAGTAAGAGTTGTTGACCCATACGACCTCGCAGCAGTTGAGACAGCAGTAACAGAGGAGCTTGCAGCTAAAGAGCCATCTATAATCATAAGCAGAAGACCATGTGTAATGATTAAGGGAACTGTCCATAAGCCTGCAATAGCAATTAATCAGGACAAATGTAAAGGCTGTAAGGCATGTATGCAGATTGGCTGTCCTGCTATATCATTCAAGGATAAGAAAGCACATATTGACCCAACATTATGTATCGGATGTGAAGTGTGCAAGCAGATGTGCAGATTCGATGCAATAGGAATGTAGTTTAGACAGGTAACTGAAGGGAGATTCAATATGACAAAGAATATTATGATAGTTGGTGTTGGCGGACAGGGAACACTTCTTGCCAGCAAGATGTTAGGATATGTATTATTAAAGCAGGGATATGATGTTAAGGTTTCAGAGGTACACGGAATGAGCCAGAGAGGCGGTTCAGTTGTAACTTATGTAAGATATGGCGAAAAGGTATATTCACCGGTAATCGATAAAGGTGAGGCTGATGTTATCATCTCATTTGAGCAGTTAGAGGCTGCAAGATGGGTTGAATTCTTAAAGAAGGACGGAGTTATCATCACCAATACACAGAAGATGGAGCCAATGCCTGTAATTACAGGGGCAGCAGAGTATCCGGAAGGACTTATCGAGAAGCTTACAGCAGCAGGCGCCAAGGTAGATGCAAAGGATTTCCTTGCACTCGCTGAGGAGGCTGGCTCTTCTAAGGCTGTTAATATAGCACTTATGGGAAGATTCTCAACATACTTCCCTGATATCACAGACGAGCAGTGGCAGGATGCCATAGAGAAAAATGTTCCTGCTAAATTCCTTGAGCTTAACAGGAAGGCATTTGAACTGGGAAGAAATGCTTAAGTAATTGACACAGGGGGAGAGCATTTGACGAGATTTACTATATGCGATGATGAGCCGCAGCATGGCGAATTAATAAGTAGATATATAAAGGCTGAATATGCAAAGCATGTTCCAGAGACTGATATAGCAGAAGTTGTGGTATATCAGTCTCCGCAAGAAATGCTTGAGGAAGCAGTAGAAGATACGGATATATTCATACTTGATATTGAGTGTGGAAAGTCAAGCGGATTAGATATTGCAAAGGAGATACGCAGATTAAATAAAAATGCAGGAATAGTATTCTGCACATCACATAGCAATTATGTGTATCAGGTATTCGGTCTTACTCCTATTGATTTTATAAGAAAGAATAATATTGAAGAAGATATTGTACAGACAATGTATAATATTATGGATTTTCTCAGAGAAAAAAAGAAAATACTTGTAATTGAGAAAGGCGATATAATAAGACTTTCAGATATTGTGTCTGTGAATGTAATAAAACATGATCTTATATTCAAAAGTGAGAATGGTGAGAGAAAAATAAGAGCAAACCTAAGCACATATGAAGAGCAATTAAAACAGTTCGATTTCATTAAGATATCACAGGGCGAGATGGTTAATAAGGATTATATAAGAGAAAGAAAAAGAGATAACCTTATTATGAGGGATGGCACAATCTATCACATAAGCAGGAGCAGAGTCGATGAAATAAGGAGAATGTTTATATGATGGATATAATATTTGAAAATGCCATAAATCTGTTTCAGAGTGTGGTTGTGACAGTATTCCTTATGGTTAGTCTTGGATGCAAGGATAAGTATAATAAGAAATGTGTCAGTGCAGCCGATATTAATTACATTCATATATCTTACAGTATCTAATCATCTTGTGTTCTTCGAGAGCGTGGAATCTATGTATATATGGCATATTCACTGATCAGTTTTGTGATACTGAGCGGAAGTGTTATTGAGAAGATATTCTATAATATTATGATGATATGCTGTCTTGCTGGAAGTTCGTTATTAGGTGGCGGATTGGTATCACTTGTTGTAAAGAAAGATTTTCTTAATGCACATAGATATGGTACTGCTGAAAGATATGTAGGAATTATATTGGTTCAGGTAATATTATTCTGTTTTATTTGTTTTAATAATAAAATTAAAACAAATGTTAAAGGAAAAGATAATCAATACATGCTTATAATGTCTTTGATACCAGCTATATCGGTAATAGTATGTTGTTTTATGGTATATCGTTCAGATAATAGTTACGAGATGAATGTAATATACACATTTATTGCAATGGCAGGTATTATAATAATTAATGTTATAAGTGTATTCCTGCTTATTATGGAACAGAAGTTATATGAACAGAAAATGCGGCAGCAGGTTATGCTTAGTGCATATCAGCAGAAGGAAAAGGATATAGAATCAATACTTGATATGCAGAAGCAGAACAGTAAGCAGAGACATGATATTAAGAATGTAATATTACTTATAAAAAGAACTGATACGGGATGAACAGTATAATAAAGCAACAGAAATGCTTGATAAATACAGTGAAGGTTATAAGAACAATAATCTTGCAGAGATTATAAGTAATAATATTGTACTTAATTATCTGTTAAACAGAAAGATTAACGAGTGTCGCAATAATGGAATAGATATGGGGTGTTATGTACTGGGAGATATTACAGGTGTTGATGATATGGATCTGTATATACTTCTTGAGAATCTGTGTGATAATGCTATTGAGGCAGCAGGACAATGTGAGAAGCCATCAATTAAGCTCCAGATAGCAGAGGATAATGCCAGCATGTATATAGACATAGGTAATACCACAAGTGGTAATGTATTAAAGAATAATCCAGACATGAATACAACCAAGAAAGATAAGGGTATGCATGGATTTGGAATTATGAATATCAGGGATATTATTGATAAATATAATGGAACTATCAACTATGAACAGCAGGGAGATAATTATCTTATGTGCAGATGCAGATTAAAAAAGATTTGTCAATAGTTTTTTAAGAAATAAAAATGTGCAGAATGTGCCATATATTACCGAATATGCCAAACTACTTTTTTAAAAAGTTAAAACAGCTATAATCAATGTATAAAGTGAAAGGAATTATGTAAATGATTCATTTAATTGCATTGGTTATAGCTGATTTTTTTGTGTCTAAGGATGTGATTACAGAAGAAGAAAAAGAAGTGTGTGCATATGGTATGGAATTAATAATATCAGGATTATAAGCGTAGCATTGGTGATTATCATTGATTGATAACATGCAATATATGGTATGCCATTGTATACAACACAATGATGATTGTCATAAGAATGTATACGGGTGGATATCATGCGGATACGCATCTGGGATGTAATATATGTTATTGCGGAACATATATGATTTCGTTGCTGATGCTAAGAATCCAGATGTATGTAAGAGGAACCATCATCACATGGCTTATAGCTTTAGCTGGATATCTGATAATTGTACTTAATGCACCACTAGAACATCATAACAAGAAACTTACGATGGAACAGAAAGAAAAATATATGATTGTAAGTGCAGTGCTTGGAATAGCGTCTATGCATATCTTTATATTGAATATTATAGGTGTGGTTATAAGATATGGGGAATATACAATCTTATGTCATATAAGCCTGTATATTAATACAATGCTTCTGATAATAGGACTGTTACTGTTATTAGGCATGCGAAAGGAGGGTAGATTTCATGAAACAGATTCTTAAAGGAATGGCAGAAGCAGCTAAGAGAACAGCTAAGGCTTCTGTTAATTCTGCCTCGTTTTAGTATGTATCAGCCAAAGGCCTGATGTGTTAAAGAAGAAGGAAACAAAGTAGTTGTGCATAACAGGCATGGGGTAACTAAAGTCATTGATATTAGATGTATCGATATGTTAAAACGAAAGAAAGTGAGGAACAAATCTATGAAAGTGAAAGGGTTATTTAAAAAGTTATTGCAGTTGCAACTGTAGTTAGCGTTATGATATTTAGCACTATTGGGTATATGCTAAATATAGTGATTCTACAAGTGATTATGCATACGCTGGGGACACAAGATTTTTGTATACGTTAAAATGGATGAGTTTTCCGCATATGCATATTTAGATTCAGATGATGAAGCAGAGTTGACTTTAAATGGATATGTATTGTTTTCTGCATATTATGATAATGAAAAGTATAGCTTTTCTGCAGCAGATCAGCTTGGATATAGTATTGGAGCAGGAAGACAGACACCATTTTGACAAGATACTCATATTGTAAATATTTTGTTGGTTCAGAAACTGGAAGTACATTTACAAATGCGAGCTTAACACCTTAGTATTAATTGGATTGATTACATTTGCAGTAAGGAGATGGTATTATGTCTGGGAAAAGAAAAAATTATAAGTGTTGTAATAATAAGTTTAATTCTAATTGTTATGGTAATGATTATATTAATAACAAAAGGAAATAAAAAGATAAAATAATTAATATAGGAAAATCAATAGACGTTGATGACCAAAGTAGTTGGAGAGCAGATTCACATGTTGTAGCTGTTGCAGAATCTGGTTATTATTTTCTTGATTGGGATTATACGGAAGATTCTATAACATTGAAATATTTTGATGAAAGTTCCCATAAGACAATACCTGTATGTGCAAAAGCAGAATGCATGCATAATTCAGCAGAATGTAATGCAAAACTGGAGAAAAATTATCTGTCATCACAGCTTCATTACTATAAAGGAATTTGTATGTTGTTAGAGTTGATAGTGGAATGGCTAAGCTTGTAAGAATAGCAAAAGATGGAAGCTTTAGAGAAGAAGTTGCCGAACTATTTCCTAATGATAATATTACATCTATATCTCTCGTATTTCATGATAATTGTGTGTATGCATATGATCATTTAGGACATACCGGAGCATTGGATAGTAGCGAGAATGATGAAGAAAAATGATAAGGTCGATTTGGCAACAGGAAATATAAGTGAGGTATTTTTCTTATCAGGGAGCATACAGTGCAATTTATGGAGCGAAGTTATGGTGATAGCTTTTTCAAATATATCATTGTTCATTAGATAGAAAAACAGCTAAGGCGGATACATATTATAAATTATATTGCTATGATTATGGAAACAGGAAATACTGAGAAAATATCTGATAAAAATATAGCAGATTATTTTGTCGATACGGATAATGAAACTTTATATTATTTCGTAATAGATAAAGGATTGTATTCTAGGAAATTAAGCGAGTGATAGCAAAATGCTGTATAATGCAGATGATACAATGGTAATGGGGTTGTTATCATATGATGGCAAAATATATATATGTATAATGGCGGTATAGGAAGCATCAGATTTACGTAATCAGATTGATGAAAAAATATTTGTACTAATACAGATGGCACATGTGTCAACACTATAAGTCTTGATAGTGAAAAATGGGAAATTTGTATTATGGAGATGATAAATATATTTTCTTCAGTTATTCACAGAAATTGGCATATGTTGATAAGAAAAATATAATGAACAATGTTGAGATAGTGACCGTAGAATAAAATTTTAACAGAGTAACTAAAATTTTATTAACAAAATGACATTAAATGAAAGAGAGGAATAACATATGAATAAAGGTAGACTGATTAAAACAGTAGCAGCAGTTAGTGCATTAGTTATGTTAACATCTGTAACAGCATTTGCAAAAATAGGGCTTTTGAAATGGGTAATGGAAAAATTTATTTAGATGGAGAGACTCAAAGCCCGTTTAAAGAGCTAGTACAGGAACTATTATGAGGGATGGAGAATCGTCTCTTACTATGCTAATAACAACACTTGATGATGGCGAAGAAGATGTAACAAGAGATGGATATCAGTTGGAAATACAAGAATAATTCGTAGTTGGGAATATGCTGATGGTTATAAGAGTATTCACAAGATGATAAGAAACGGGCTGGGATATGCAAGTGGTTCATTAAGTTATTAAAACGCAATAGGGCATAATATTATTAATTATTATGATATTATGCCCTAATTTAGGGAGGAGGTTGTTATGAAGAAAATAATATTAGTAATAGTAGCATTGATATTTATGTTCACAGTAAGTGCATGTTCGGGGAAAAAGATGTTGTATCAGATGAAAGTTCTGATTTGCTTGCTAAACCAGAGGTTACACAGGCATCAACTAAGGAAAGTGAAAGTGTTAATGGTAATTCAGGAACAGATGAGACTGGGAAATATGAGAAAATCAGTATGGAGAGGATGAGATTTATTTTCCTATAATAAAAGAAAGTGACAAGATACGAGGTGTGCAGTACCTGTATGATGCGTATTATGCGGAAAATATGGATGTATATAAATCAATAAACCGTCCAGATGGTACTTCTTCAGTAGAAGGTAATATGCAATTAAGTTGTTGTGCAGGAGCATTACCAGATTTTGCTGTTATAACCGATGAAATGATAAATAAAAGAAATGAAATGATAGATACAAAGAATGAGCTTATTAAGAAAGAGCATCAGAGGCATATAAAGCAAGAACTACAGAAGGGGGAGCATATAACAGAGCTCAAAAGGCTAAGTATCAGATAAATAATAATGTAGATGTACAGGCAGTGTCATTTCGTTTATATGAGAGCTTTATGAAACGATACCTAATCTTACAGTAAATGTATGGAATAAGTTCTTCAACATGGAATAAATATCTGCCGGAAGACGATATTTATTCTTTATAATGATTTTACAGATATGATGTCAGCACTGGCTGAAAATAATTATTCAGATTGTGACAACCGCCAGCAGGGAAATTGATAAGAGCGGTGTATATTATATGGATTACAGTGAGTATAACAAGGATAACAGATATAAGCAGTTATTCATAGTGGCAGAATTTGATGAAATGCCAATTGATTATGCAGTGGTTATTAATGATGCCATGAATTATATCATAAGTAAACCGGAAGATTATGTTAAGTGGAAAGAGAATAATAAGGATAAGTTTATAGAGTAGTTATGCGTATACGATAAGTAAGGATGTAAGCCGCATTACATATATAATACAGAAAACAAGGTAGCATACAAACTAAAAGAAAAAGGAGGCGGCTTATGAGAAAGGTATTATTAACAGCAGCATTATTTGGAGTCATGTTTACATTCAGTGCGTTCCAGAAACAAAGATGTAGTATCAGATGAAAGTTCCAAACTGCTTGATAAACCGGAGGTTACACAGGCATCAACTAAGGAAAAGAAAGCGGAAGCTCAGATTCAGGTAGTACTTCAGCGGACAGATACAAGAAAATTCAATATGGAGATCTTGAATTGTATCTTCCGAATATTGCAGAGGCTGACAAAAAGAGGCGTTCAATATGTAGATGATGCTTATTCACTGGAGGCAGATATATATGATATTTATAAAAGATTAATAAACCTGATGGCATGAAAATAGATATTATAACAGGATTTGGTATTGCTATGCCATATCGTGAATATAGTGAAGAATTGAAAGCAAGTAAATGAGGCATTTAATTATACAGTATATGAAGGATTCAGTGACACAGTAGTAAGAACAGAGAAGAGTGCGTCATCCGGTAAGGATAACGATGATGATGAAATAAAACAATATACAGTTTCACCTGTTGATGCAGGCAATATCGTTTGCTATATATGAGGACTTTTGACAGTGTTCCAGATATTAAGCTGAGTATATATGGTATACCACATGAGGTGTGGAACAGATATCTTCCGAGGACGACAGATATTCATCGAATCAGAAGAGAAACACTTTGAATACATTTAAGAATAATAGTTATTCAGAGTGTGACCTGTTAGCAGCCAGACAGATAGAGACAACAGATGTATACTATATTGATTATGCTGAATTTAATAAGGATAACAGATATAAACAGTTTCTTATGGTTCTTGAGATGGGCATATTCCATGAGTATTCATTCTATATAACTGGAAATATGGGGTATGTAATGGATGAAGGCGGGCGTCTGCATATGCCGCATGGAAGGAAGCCAATAAGGATAGGTTCATAGAATAGACGACAGGAAATGTGACAAAAGGGTGGATACTATAGATGAGGCTGGTTAATAAATTTATTATTATATACAGGAGTATATAAAGAGAGCATTTGTAACGATAATGCTTATGTTCATATGTGTGATATCGTTCTATATGACAGACAGGACATGGAATACATATATGAAGAACAGATGTGAGACCGAAATAAAACGAAAGGCTTACAGTATAAGTCCCTATAATATTAATAAGATTAAATTTTCTACAAGAAGTGTTCATGCTGAGCAGAGTGACATGCTAGAAGGACTTGCTTCAATAGAAGAAATATCAGCATATGGACTGATTATAAAATGATGTGCAGTTTGATAATGGTTATGTAAATGTTGTAATAAGTGATTCTGATATAGCTGACATGTGTAATACAGGAGTAAGCAGGGCAGATATTGAACAGAAGCAGGCAGAGTGGGAAGGATATGACCTTGTGTGGATTGGAAGTTCATATAAGGGAGTCTATGAGATAGGACAGAGATGCCAGACAATGGCATCAGAATGTGTAGTTGTGGGATTTCTTAAGGACGACGCACAATGGCTTGTTAATGAGACAATAACACTTGAGAAACCGGATCTGTCGGAGAGTGGACTTGTGGTAACAAAGGATACATCTAAGTATGACTGGGAGAGAGTCTGGAATACACGACACCTGTCTATTATGTCGCAGATTATAAAGACAATGATGTAATAAGAGTAAGCTTATGGATTATCAGGCTGAGAAAGGGATAAGGGCATCTATTATTAATGAAGGAGAGCAACTTGATAAGGATGTTAAAGACGATTCAATAACTAATGACAAGACATTTATAGCATCGGTGCTTCTGTATGTTATAGCAATAGTTGCGATATCAGCGGTTACGATTATTGAGTGTCTTATAAACAAAAGGGATTATGCAATATTCATAATTAATGGAATCAGCAGAAAAGCTGTCTATTCGATGATACTGATTAAGAATCTGATACTGATTATAGTATCTGCACTTGCTGCATGGCTGTACTGTCAGTGGGAGACATTCGGAAAGATAATAGTACAGACAGCAGGTGAGTATGGGAATGAATTAAATTATACAGCAAAGATAATGGCACACTGCATATATGTTCCTATTATTATTGCAGCAGAGGCTGTGATTATGACAGTCATATCGTGCATAGTACCTGTTGGGTATCTGCATGGAAAAGGTCTTATCGACCTTATGAAGAAATGAGGTGGCGTGAGGTATGAATATAATAAAGAGAATCATACAGAATGTATTCAGATACAGACTTACAGCATGCTTTTTTATAATAGGGCAGCTTATAATGTACGTTACGATATTCGGTGCTCTCGGAATATATAACAAAGCATATCAGAAGGAAGCGGACAGGCTTGCTGCACTGTATAAGAACCGTATAGAGATGTCAGTTGTATCATTGAATAAATCGGACATTTTATCGGCATGTACGGACGGAGTTACAGAAGGCAATATAAGGGCAAAGAAGGTAGGATTATATTATACGGAAAGAAAATCTTCCACTGTTGCACCGGAGATTATACTGGCAGTGAACGAAGAACTGCCTGGGATTCCCGGAACATCAGAAGAAGATTATGGAAAGAGACTCGTAGCTCTCGGAAGGTCACAGTACAGATATGCGTATGAAGAAAACGGAAAGCATTATGTAACATTTGAGAATGAAACATATGAGGTTACAGGTATAATCGGCAATGAAGGCTCTGATTATTCTGACAATATGATTGTATTCGATAACAGATGTCTTGGAGATAATGTAAGAAAAGCTGTCAATGAGATGAAGGAATACACGATTATGATTGACAGCAATACAACAGAACTCAATGATACATATGAAAAGGTATATAACAATGTATATGGAGCTGATATTAACTGTGCAATTGAGAGCTGTTCAGTATCAGGAAACGGACAGAGTACAGTTGAAAAACTCTCCAGAAAGAGAACATCAAGATAAATAAAGTCGTGTATATATTCTGTATTGTCAATTGTATGCTTATGTCAGAGTTCTGGATAATAGAAAGAAAAAAAGAATTTGCAATTAAGAGGACTTATGGCTTCGGGCAGTTAAGATTAATCGGAGGAATTGCAAGGGATATTCTTATACTTGGTGTGGCATCGCTTGTCATATATGTTCTGGTTCATCTGTTTGCAGTGGGAGTTCTTGGAATAAAGCTGTATACGATAAGCTGGAACTTAAGGCTTATAGCGTCTGTACTGTTTATTAACCTTACGGCTCTTGTGTGTACAATAATTGTTCCTGTATACAGGATAATGAGACTGAATCCGGCTGTAATATTGGAGGATAAGGAATGATAAGATTAGAGAATATTACAAAGATATACAATGAAAAGGTTGATGATACGAAGGCACTTGATGATGTAAGTCTTAAGATAGAGGACGGAGAATTTGTATCTGTAATGGGAGCGTCGGGAAGTGGTAAAAGTACACTGCTTAAGATAATAGGCTGCATGGATACACCTACAGCAGGAAAGTATTTCCTTGATAATACCGAGGTGACAGTGGCAAGCCGTTCACAGGTACATAAGCTGCGTAAGGAAAAGATCGGATATGTATTCCAGCATTTTGCACTGATGGATTACTATACAGCATATGAAAATATAGAGCTTCCGCTTCTTGCAGCCAATGTTAAGCGTAAGGAAAGAGAATTATATTAAAACAGATGGAACATCTTGGAATATTATCGGAAAGAAACAAGCTTCCGGAAAGATGTCAGGCGGACAGCAGCAGAGAGTTGCGATAGCAAGAGCATTGGTTACTAATGCAGATATCATACTTGCCGATGAACCGACCGGGGCACTTGACCAGAAGACAGGACATGAGGTGTTAGAGCTTCTTAAGGAAATCAACAAGTCGGGAAAGACTGTCATTATAGTAACCCACGATGAGGGGATTGCTAAGATGACGAACAGGATAATTACTATAAGCGATGGAAAGATTGTTGGGGATAATTAAAACTTTTAGGCACATTTTTCGTATATGTTATTGTTGGGGCAGTGTCAAATAGCATATGAAACCAGTGCATAATTTGGTGAAAAGCCTACTAATGTTGCTCAATGTTATGAAATAGTAGGTCTTTTGAGAAGAAATTTTGATGGGAATTAAGGCAGCTAAAGAAATTGCCTACTAAAGTTGTGATTTATGCGAGAATAGTAGGTTTTGGCTGACAAGATGCGACTAATAGTACAGACGTATCAGAAAAGACCTACCAGATTGTGGAAATTGGTGAAATAGTAGGTTTATCGGTAACTTTGGAAAGCGGTAAGAGTACCCACCGCTTAGGGTAATAGGCTGTGTGGTGAGATGACAGGATAATTAATCAAAATAATGCATTTTAAGCAGTATTTATGTTATTTCGTTCAATATGTTTTTAATATATAATTAAAAGTACTATAATTATGATCATAAATTGGGGAGGTGCTTTTATGTCAAAAGAAATTATTTATGATAATTATTGTGGCTGTAATCTGTGTGGCTGCATTATCCGTTGCTTTGGTAATGGTGAGGGAAAGAAGGAAAAGTCAATAAACTTAGGCAAGAGCAGCGAAGAAACAGATGAACAGAGCTATTGGAATCCGGATATTCACGGAATTGCCAAATCAGAGGATGGTTATTATTATCTCACATATGATATTGATGGAACTACTTTGAGATATTTTGATGATACTGCAAAGAAGTCTATAGCTGTATGTGCAAAGCCTGATTGTACACATGACAGCTCTGATTGTAATGCATTTTATTCAATGGATTATCTTTCGACACCTGTCTATTATTATAAAGGATACATATATATGGTAAGAGTTGATGCAGGTATGGCGAAGGTTGTAAGCATACAGAAAGATGGAAGCAAGAGGGAAGATGTGGCAGAATTGTTTGCTAATGATGGTGTTACATCAATATCAATGGTTTTCATGGTGACTGCATATATGCTTATGATCATCTGGGACATACAGCAAGTGATGAAGTCGGAAAAGAAGTTATTAAAAAGATAGATTTAAAGACTGGACAATCAGAAGAAGCATTTTCATATGAAGGCAAAAATGCTGCTATATCAGGAACAAGAAGTTTTGGGGATAAATTATTTTTTAAGATATTCACTTATTCGTTAGACAGAGATAAACATGAGATTAATGAATCATTTCTGCTGTATTGTTATGATTATAATACAGGAGAGGCAAGTATGATTTCAGATAAGAATATATCGGATTATTATGTAGATGAAGATAATGGGATATTGTTCTATTTTGTAATTGGAAAAGGTCTGTATTCAAGAAAACTTAACGATACAGAGTCAACATTGCTGTATAAAGTAGATGAAACAATAGTACGTGCCACAATGTCATATGATGGAAATTATCTATACATGTCTAATGGTGGGGCTGGAAGTGCGACTGATTACAGCAGGAAGATAGAAAGAAAAATATTCGTTCTGAAAACTGATGGAACGGTTGTTAATACAATTGCACTCGACAAGAATTCAGGAACAGCATATTTTGGAGATGACAGATATATGTTTTGCAAAACGGGAGGAGAACTTGTATATATAGATAAAAGGATATTCTGGGAAATTATGAGTTTAAAAAGGCGGAAGTTAATTAATATACTCTAAATTTATTGATGAAAGGAAAGAATTTATTATTTGTGGAGAGGCAAATAATGTATAAGTTAAGTGTTCTGACAGGAAATTGCTTGAGTAGTTGGTAAAAGCCTACTAATGTTGCTAAATGAGATGAAAAAGTAGGTCTTTTGAAAAGAAATTTTGATGGGAATTAAAGTGGCTAAAGAAAATTGCCTACTAAAGTTGTGATTTATGCGAGAATAGTAGGCTTTTAGCTGACGAGATGCGACTAATATTACTGATATATCAGAAAAAGACCTACTAAAGTGTGAGATGTGACAGATTTAGTAGGCATTTAAGATGGAAAGAAGCATCATAATCCAACTTACAATGTAAAAAGACCTACCAGATTGTGAAAATTGATGAAATAGTAGGTTTACCGGGTAACTTTGGAAAGCGGTAAGAGTACCCACCGCTTAGGGTAATAGTCTGTGTGGTGAGATTACAGGATAATTAATCAAAATGATGCATTTTAAGCAGTATTTATGTTATTTCGTTCAATATGTCTTTTAATAGATAACTAAAAGTGCTATAATTATAGTTATGAATTGAAGAAGGAGGGTGTCTCATATGAAGGGTAAGAAAAAAGGTTATTATAGGTATTATTGCAGCAGTTGTAGTTGTTGGAATCGTGGTGGCAGTAGTTCTGGGGATGAGAAGAGGAAATCAGACAAAACAATTAATGTCGGCAATGCAACAGAGTCAGACGAGATGAGCAGCTGGAGAACTGACGGACATCGTGTGGCTAAAGCGGAGTCGGGATATTATTATCTGGAATGGAGTGATACAGATTCGACTACAATGCTTATGTATCTTGATGACAGTACACATAAGACTATTCCGGTGTGTGCCAAAGCTGAATGTAAGCATAATTCATCAGATTGTAATGCAGTATTAGACAGCAGTTACGACAATTCTCCGCTTCATTACTATAAGGGAAGTCTATATGTTGTTAAAGTGGAAGGCGGTATGGCTAAGTTAGAAAGAATTGCGAAAGATGGAAGCAGCAGAGAGGATGTTGCAGATCTGTTTGCCAGTGATAACGGAACGGTGTCTTTAGTATTCCATGATGATTGTGTATATGCATATGACAGAATTGGACACATGGGGGCAGTTGAGAGCAAAGATACTGATAAAGTAGTGATTGTAAAGGCAGAACTTGCAAATGGAAAGACAAGTGAGGTGTTCTCATACGAGGAGCGAACAACGCTATTAACGAGGCGAGAAGTTTCGGTGATAAGTTGTTTTTCCTGATTAATCATAACTCAATTGATAAAGAGACATTAACGGCAGATGTTAATTACAAGCTTTATTGTTATGATTATGCCACAGGCAGCGCAGAGCAGGTATCTGACAAGAATATATCTGATTATTATGTCGATACAGACAATGGAATTCTGTATTATTTCGTGATAGATAAGGGCTTTATTCAAAAGCTTAATGAAAATGATGGCAAACTGTTGTATAAGGCGGATGATTCAATAGTAATGGCAGCCCTGTCTTACGATGGAAAGTACATATATATGTGTAACGGTGGTGCAGGAAGTGCAACCCAGATTACTAATTTTATTGATGAAAAATATTTGTACTCAATCCAGACGGAACACTTGTCAATACTATAGAACTCGACAGAAGGAAAATGAGTAATCTGTACTACGGCGACGACAAGTACCTGTTCATAGGCTACTCTAATAAGCTGTCGTATATTGATAAGAGCAATATTAGCAGCAGTGTGGAGATAGTTCCTGTTAAGTGATTTTGAAGTGGGCTTACACAGTGAGGGGCGGAATATGAACGAGTTTAGGAGACTGATTAACAGGAAAGTTGTCATTGGCTTTATCGCATTACTTATTATTAATGTATCGTTGTATGTGTATCAGCAGACAAAGGGCGCAGGGATTAAGGAATTAAGGTTTGAAACCGCGCAGCGGCAGTGGTGTGTTGATTACTATGGCAATTATGATATTGAGGTTGCGATAAATGCGGTGGATTCGGATATAAAGAGGATATTAAGTTACAGGAAGGCTGATAAGCAGGGGACTGTGGCGGAATCCGAGGTACAGGCTGGTGCGGAGACCGAAGTTTTGGGGAAATATAAGGCACTGTCTGAGAGTGAGCAGCTTCTGTTTCTGACGGTATTAAGGGATATAGAAAGCCAGTTGGAATATATAAAGAAGTATCCTGAAGACATGAAGCAGATTCAGACTAATGCACAGCAGCTTATGACTTTCTCTATATTTTCAGATAAGAACAGCTTTACATATAATAATATTGTAAAGACTGGCAAGGATTTTGAAAAGTAGCTGATGTATCGCTTTATCTTGTTAATAATAAAGCAGCAGGCAGTTTTGTGAATTATTATTACACATTTTACTTCGCGCTGATTATGATGGTTTTCATAATATATGGTCTGTCGGGTGAGCGTGATAATGGAATGTGGGGATTGTACATTCGGCAGGAAGCGGAAGGCTTCGGCTTGCGTTACACAGACTGTTTATTATCGCAGGCTCTGGCGTGGTTATAACAGCGGGTCTGTATTTTACAACATTTGCAGCAGCGCTGCTGTTATACGGCGGAGCAGGTGCGCTCAATGCGCCGGTTCAGTCTATACAGGCATTTGAAAGATTTGCTATGCCGATGAGCCAGATTGGGTTCGTGCTATACAATTATGTATACAGTGCGCTGGCGGTAGTGGTTCTTAGCGTGGCATTATGGACTGTATTCGTTGTCAACAGGAAGCGAAATCATGCGCTTATTCTGACTGGAGTAGTTGTGGGGCTGGAAGTGCTTATGTATTACAGGATAGGACTTCACAGCATCTACAGTGCATTTAAACAGATTAATATTGTGCGTCTTATGAAGGTCAACGCGGTCATCAGCACATATGCGAACCGCGGAAGGGAAGCTTTGTCATATCTGAGTCGGCTATTATGTTCTGGGTGCTTATGGTGATTCTTGTTGTGTCCGTGGCAGTTGCGGTAGTGGGAACTGTGTTTATGCGTCCGAGTCAGGGTAAAATGTGCTGACACGGCTTACTGATAAGCTGTATGCCGGATATCAGCATCTTTTGCAAATGTGCCGGTTGTTCTCAAGGAGATTCACAAGCTGATTGTGACAAGCAGGGATTTACGGTTATTGTGGTGCTTCTACTGGTTGTTATGTATTTTATCAGTTATGGAAAGATGGCTTTCTCGGACAACTCCAGAGAGCGTGACAGGATATATCTTGAGAAGGGCGGTGCTGATTATTCGCAGATATCTGCCCTGATTGATGAGCGCAGAGCTGATTATATGCAGGCTGTCCAGAAAAGTATGGAAGCTTCTGAACAGTATGAGAATGGTGAGATTGAATTGATGAGTTATCGCAGATTAATTCGACTGTGTCTATATATGCGTCGCGCTATGCTTCGGTGAGGAATTTGAGCAGAAGCGGGAATATCTTGAGAATCTTAAGGAAGAGACTGGAATTGACGGATATATGATGTCGGACAGAGGATACGAGGAAATATTCGGCAAGTATGGAAAGGCAAGGGAGATTGTGCTTCTTATGGCTCTGCTTGCGTCTGTTGTGCTTATTGTATCAGAGAATATCGGAATTGAGACAAGCACAGGAACTAAATATATTGTCAATGCTGCGAGCGGAAAGAATACGGTTAAGATTAAGAGAATTGCCGCTTCTCTGGCACTCTGTATAGTTTTGTATTTTATTGTGTATGGAATTGATATGATATATTTGCAGAATTATTATGGCATGCCATATACAGAAGCACCGCTTATGAGTCTTACATTTATGAGGGACTGCGGACTAAATATTTCTATTGGAACATTTATTGTAATACGATTGATTGTAAGGCTGGTTATGATGTTTGCTGTATTTGCAGTCACATATGTGTTTAGCAGCCGTTTTTCTGAAGTGCGTGGAAGGGCTGTCAGTGTACTGATCATAGTAGCGGTGATTGTGCTTGTGGTTGTAACGGGAAATGTCAGCATATGGTGAAGGAGGCTGATATGGCTGAGTTAAAATATAATGATGAGAATTTTGATGATGACTTTGACGATTTCGATGATTATGATGACAGATTTCATCAACAAATGAAGTTGACTATGGTACTTCTTCCATATATACACAGAAAGATATGGAAGATGCTGTTAAAGTTATAAAAGAAAGTTTAAGCATATGAAGGATTTGAACTTCATAAAGTCTATTTTGTAGATGACGAATTCTCCGAAAGTACTTTGCAGGCAGTAAATGCAAAAGGTAAGAAACAGGGATGGACAGAAAAATTTACGCAGGTTGTTTATTTTCAGACAGATTTTCAGACACCGATAAAAGAGTCAGATATTAACAATCCTGAATGGGAAGCGAATACAGAGTACATACATTATGGATGGACTCTTGCACGGAGCGATGGCGGCAAGTGGCGGATAATATCTGAAGGATATTAAAAAGGCAGAAGATTTACCCGAATTATCCTAGGTAGTTCTTCTGCCTTTGACTGTATAAAGTTCTATATATTGTTGTGTGAATTATTCCGCATCACCGAATATTACATGTCTTACTGGTGTAAGTGCATATAAAAGTATCATTCCGATAATTCCGCAAACAATTATCTCGCCAGCACCAACTGTAACGAAGAACATTGCAAACATGCCTTCTGAACCATAAGCGAACTTAAGCACGAATGGCACAATGATTGTGTTAGCAACAATTGGTGGAACTGGGGCAAGCCACTTATTTTTTCTTAAGAGGTATGTTCCGATTGCACCGATAAGTGTTGCAATGCTTCCAAATACTACATCCCATACAATTGCGCCACCAAGGATGTTAGCAATTATACAGCCAACAAATAATCCAGGGATTGCTGCAGGTGTAAAGTAAGGCAGTATTGTGAGTGCCTCCGCAATTCTGAACTGCACTGGTCCGAAACTGATGTAGTTAAAGATTACTACAAGTACGACATAGATTGCTGCGATAACAGCGGCCTGTGTGATGAATTTCACACTCATTCCTTTTTTCTTCATATTCAATTATCTCCTTTAGTTTTGTTTTGCGTGTGGAAGGTCTCGAACACACGATTTGTTACTGTGTCATAACACAGCCTGTGTAGTTTAGCAGATTATCATGAGATTGGCAAGTACAAATGTATATTATATGCGAATGTAAGCTGGATGTAAGTTTCGTGTTATATAATTGTGGTAAATAAAGAAGCACATTTTTAATAAGAGACATTGAAAAAGGAGGGCAAGATTTATGGATGATAAAAATGTTGTTAAGAAAAGGGTAACTCTTGCTATTGCATTTGCAGTATTCATTGTTGTGGTAATTGCAGTAATACTGCTTATCAAGCCAGTAATGTCTAAGGTTCAGGAGAATCGCACAGCAAAGGTGTCGCAGGAAACGGCACAGGAAGCGGAAGAATTTCTTAAGACTAAGTATCCGGAAGTTGTGATTGAGAAGCGCGAAATGTATGTTAAAGAGCATAAGCCGCAGGAGAATACGCAGTATATTAGCAGCAAGAGCATTGATACGGAATATTCATATGCATCTTATGTATTTTATGGTACAATGGATACACCAGATGCGAAAGGAGACAGCGTCATAATCTATATGTCGGACAGTGTGAAGTCGCCATATTATACTGTTAAGGACAGCACGGATAAAGATAATGCAAAGTGGCAGATGACGATTGTGCAGAATAAGTCAGGCAACGCTAAGACTTGGAATTATGCGTTTACAGAGAGGTAATGCTTAAGATTATAGGAATATATTTATTGTTTATTAATGTAGTAACATTTGCTTTGTATGGAATTGATAAGTGGAAAGCGATACACAACAAATGGCGCATAAGGGAGGCGACTCTTCTTATTACAGCGCTAATCGGCGGTTCGCTTGGAGCTTTTATTGCAATGCATGTGTTCAGGCATAAGACAAAAAAGTGGTATTTTAAGTATACGGTTCCTGCGATGCTGGTTGTGCATGTGGTGGGGATGATTTTGTTGGTGATTAAATTGTAAGCAGGCTGTTATGTGGGACAGCCTGCTTGATTTGTGTTTGGTGAATATGTGCGTTGTTAAATAAATGAACCGTAAAACTTTTTAGGTTATAACCGCAAAACTTTTTTAATAGTCTATAAATTAAGGAGTGTAACCGCATTTTTACCAAGTATTGCATCTGTATCTTTTTCTGAAAATCCACACGCTTTTATTAAATCTACTGCGTCTTTCTGGTCGTCCCATGGGCTGTCAGAGCCGAATAATATGCGGTTGGCGCCATGGGTGAGAACCATTTTCTTAAATTTTTCTATTGGAAGGCTCGCATTGTGGTTGAGTTTTTTGATGCATGATGATGTATCAAGGTATACATTTTTCATGTAATCCTCTTCTAATATGCTGGCGACTTCGTTCCATTGTCCCCAGCCACCCATGTGTGCGAGTACGAGTTTTTCTGGTTTTATTTCCTGAATCATTGTGGCAAGTCTGTCGACGCTTGACTCGTCGCAGCCCGGAAAACTCACATCGAAGCCTGCATGTATAAGTATTATAAGTCCGAGTGATGACGCATATTCTATAAGTCTTAATGATTGCATATCATCTATATTGGTTTTCTGGAAAACCGGGTGAAGCTTGATTCCTTTGAAACCGTTTTTGGAGAGCCAGTTTAGTATTTCTCTGAAATTCTCACAAGCCGGGTGTACTGCCCCAAATGAAATTAGCCCGGTTGTCTTACTTGTTTCATTAGTCTTTAAAGCAAGTGTATTGATTGTGTCACACTGATTAGGCTTGGTTGCCACAGGAAGCAGCACTGAGTAATCAATTCCAGCTTTTCATTGAATCTGTAAGAGAATGTACTCTGCCATCAAGATAATTGTGTATTCCTCCGCTGTGGGCTAATGTACCAACAGCCCTGTCAGCGAGTTCATCTGGAAATGTATGTGTATGAAAATCTATTATCATAAAACCTCCTTGAGAATGGGGATATACGGCTGTCATCTGCTGCTGTGTAGGTGACAGCCGCATATTAGTCATTACATATATAATAACCATTTTGACATGGTGTATACAATTGTTTAAGTGTTATATTTGCTCCGCTTTATTATGTATATATTTTTCGTATAAAATCAAGTTCTTTTTGGGGATGACCTACTAAAGCTGATAGAAGTGGAAGATTAGTAGGCAAAATCAAGCAAGATAAAGAGCAGTAGGGAGGATAACAGCCGAGAAAGACCTACTAAAAAGAGCGTAAGCAGCAGATTAGTAGTTGAAATCAAGCAAGATAAGAGAGAGGAGAAGAGCCGGGAAAGACCTACTAAAGAGCGTAAGCAGCAGATTAGTAGGCGAAATCAAGCAAGAAGATGAGCGGATGGGAAGAAAATAGTTGTGAAAGACCTACTAAAGTTGAGGAAAATGGAAGATTAGTAGGCAAAATTAAGCAAGATAAAGAGCAGGAGAGAGGAAATCAACCGAGAAAGACCTACTAAAGTTGAAGCAAGTGGCGGATTAGTAGGCACACAGCCAACACCCATCTAATACCATAACGAATAACCAGCACATACCACCAAATACTCAGCTAATACCGAGCCATTACCCAGCTTCCCCACAATTCAAATAACAAGATAACAAGAATACAATAATCTGCAAAACCCCTATTGACAAATAGGAAATTGAGAATATAATGATTTACATACCAAGATACTATGTTTATATGGAAATAGATTTTGCAAGGAGGTACATGAAGGTTGAAGAATAGAATTATTGACACAGATGTACTTATTATAGGAGGCGGAACGGCAGGGTGTTTTGCAGGTATTACGCTTGGAAAGAAGAAAGACCTTGATGTACTGATTGTTGAGAAAGCTAACATTGTACGAAGCGGCTGTCTTGCTGCAGGTGTTAATGCAATTAATGCCTACATCACTAAGGGCAGGGTGCCACAGGACTATGTTGATTATTGTAAGAAAGATGCAGATGGAATTGTAAGAGAGGATTTGCTTCTTTCAATGTCGGAAAGACTCAATCATGTCACTAAGGTAATGGAGGACTTAGGACTTGTAATCCTTAAAGATGAGAATGGAGATTATGTTGCGAGAGGAAACCGCAATATTAAGATAAATGGTGAGAATATCAAGCCGATACTGGCAGATGCAGTTAAGAAGCAGGACAACGTAACTGTAATCAATCACCTGAATATAACAGATTTCATAGTAGAGAATAACGAGATTAAAGGTGCATACGGATTTGATGTCAATGATGCAGTGTTCTATGAGATAAATGCGAAGGCAGTTCTTGTGGCTACTGGCGGAGCGGCAGGTCTTTACAGACCTAACAATCCGGGATTTTCAAGACATAAAATGTGGTATCCACCGTTCAATACAGGAGCCGGATATGCAATGGGAATCAATGCAGGTGCGGAGATGACTACATTTGAAATGAGATTCATTGCTTTAAGATGTAAAGATACGATTGCTCCGACAGGAACTATCGCACAAGGCGTTCCGGCAAAGCAGCTTAATTCCAACGGCGAAGTGTATGAGAACAAATATGGTCTTACAACTTCACAGAGACTTTACGGAACAGTTACGGAAAACCGAGAGGGCAGAGGTCCTTGCTATCTTGGAACTAAGGGAATAAGCAAAGAGCAGGAAGAAGACCTTTACAAAGCATATCTTAACATGGCACCGAGCCAGACACTTAAGTGGCTTGAGGCAGCGGGCGGTCTTCTGAGGAAAATGTTGAGATAGAAGGAACTGAGCCATACATAGTCGGAGGCCATACAGCGAGTGGTTACTGGGTTGACAATAACCGCGAGACTACAATTCACGGGCTTTGCAGCAGGTGATGTTGCAGGCGGATGTCCTCAGAAATATGTAACAGGAGCTCTGGCAGAGGGCGAGATTGCAGCACAGGCAATAGCTGAAAGGCTCGAAGGCTCAGGAAAGGGCTTTGTTGTAAATGAGGTGGAAGATTCAGAATTGTCTGAGAACGCATTTGCAAAGAAGAGCGAGTATGAGCGATTTCTTAATAATAAGCAGGGACTGGTTGATATCGAGCAGACCGAGGAAGCAATGCAGAAGATTATGGACAGTACGCAGGTGGCATAAGCACTGATTATCAGTACAATGAAGCGAGACTTGAGCTTGCGGATGAGAAGATTAAATTTTTAGAGCAGAGCATTGATAATCTTGCGGCACAGGACGCAGACGACCTGCTTAGAATCTATGAAATCCGAGAGAGACTTACGGTGTGCAGAAGTGTTATAGCACATTTGAAGGCGAGAAAAAGAAACCCGTTGGCACAGCTTTGCGGAGAATATGGATTATCCGGCTAAGAGTGATGACTGGTTAAAATATGTCAACTCCCGCAAGGAGAATGGCGAGATTAAGATAATCATAAGAGACCTTGTGAGGAGGCGACAGCTATGAGCATTCAGATAAATAAGTTAAAATGCGTTGGCTGCGGAAGTGCGTTGAAGCCTGTCCAGGCAACCTTATCAAGAAAGATACTGATGGAAAAGCATTTATAAAGCATGTCAAGGACTGCTGGGGCTGCACATCATGTCTTAAAGAATGTCGTTTTGAGGCAATTAATTTCTTTCTGGGTGCTGATGTCGGTGGCAAGGGAAGCACTTTCGTTCAGACAGAATGGAAGCATCAATACATGGACGGTGACTTCGCCGGACGGAACAGTTAAGACGCTTGAGGTCAACAGACAGGAATCTAATAAATATTAGGGAGGAATATCATGGGTAATTTATCACATTTGGACGCACTCGAAGCAGAGGCGATATATATTATAAGGAAGTTGCAGCAGAATGCGAAAAGCCGGTAATGCTGTATTCTATAGGAAAGGACAGCTCAGTTATGCTTCATCTTGCAATGAAAGCATTCTATCCTGAGAAGCCGCCATTTCCATTTCTTCACATCGACACAACATGGAAGTTTAAGGAAATGATTAAGTTCAGAGATGATACAGCCAAGAAGCTTGGAATCGAGATGCTTACTTACACTAACGAAGAGGGTGTTAAGCAGGGAATTAATCCATTTGACCACGGTTCAGCTTACACTGATATCATGAAGACTCAGGCTCTTAAACAGGCACTTAACAAATACGGCTTTACAGCAGCATTTGGCGGTGGACGAAGAGACGAGGAGAAATCAAGAGCTAAGGAGAGAATTTTCTCTTTCAGAAATACAGCACAGGCATGGGATCCTAAGAACCAGCGTCCAGAAATGTGGAAGCTTTACAACACTAAGATTCACAAGGGCGAGAGCATGAGAGTTTTCCCTATCTCTAACTGGACTGAGAAGGATATCTGGCAGTACATCCAGAGAGAAAAGATTGATATTGTACCTCTTTATTTTGCAGCAGAAAGACCTGTTGTATACCGTGACGGCAATATCATCATGGTTGATGATGACAGAATGAGACTTCTTCCAGGCGAAAAGCCACAGATGAAGAAGGTAAGATTCAGAACTCTTGGCTGTTATCCACTTACAGGCGGTGTTGAGTCAGACGCAGAAACTCTTGACGAGATTATCGAAGAGACTTTAAGCGCGGTTGAATCAGAGAGAACAAGCCGTGTTATCGACCATGAGGAAGCAGGAAGCATGGAAAGAAGAAAGAAAGAGGGGTACTTCTAGAATGAAAGGTTTACTTAAATTTATTACATGCGGTAGTGTTGATGATGGAAAATCTACACTTATCGGACACATTTTATATGATTCAAAGTTATTGTATGCAGATCAGGAGAAGGCGTTAGAGCTTGATTCCAAGGTCGGAAGCCGTGAAGGTAAGATTGATTATTCACTTCTTCTTGATGGTCTTATGGCTGAGAGAGAGCAGGGAATTACTATTGATGTTGCTTACAGATATTTTACAACTGACAACAGAAGCTTTATCGTTGCTGATACTCCGGGACATGAGGAGTACACAAGAAACATGGCGGTTGGTGCTTCATTTGCAGACCTTGCAGTAATCCTTGTTGATGCAAAGCAGGGCGTGCTTATCCAGACTAAGAGACACGCAAGAATCTGCGCACTCATGGGAATTAAGCATTTTGTATTTGCAGTTAATAAGATGGACCTTGTTGGTTACAGTGAGGAGCGTTTCAACGAGATTAATGCGCAGATAGCAGAGCTTACTAAGGAGCTTTCACTTGCAGATGTAGTTGTTATCCCTGTTTCGGCAACTGAGGGTGACAATGTAACAACTAAGTCTGAAAATATTCCTTGGTATAAGGGTCAGGCACTTCTTCCTTATCTTGAGCAGGTTGATGTTGATGATACTGAGGAAGAAAAGGCTCTACATGCCTGTTCAGAGAGTATGCCGTCCAAATCATGAATTCCGTGGTTTAGGGCCAGATTGAGGCAGGAAGCGTATCTGTTGGTGACGAGATTATCACTCTTCCAACTAAGGAGCATGTTCATGTAAAGAGTATCCATGTCGGTGACAAGGAAGCCCAGACTGCTTCTATCGGACAGCCGGTTACTATCCAGTTAGACCGTGAGGTTGATGTTTCAAGAGGTTCTGTTCTTGCAGCAGGCGCTGACTTAAAGCTTGCAACTGAGATTACAGCTACTATTCTCTGGATGGACGATGATGTTCTTACTAATAACAAGAACTTCTTTGTAAAGCTTGGAACAAGACTAATTCCGGGCGTTGTTACTGAGATTGTTAATACTATTGATGTTAATACAGGTGAGGAGAAGCCAGCAGCTCTCCTTAAGAAAAATGAAATCGCAGTATGCAAGATTTCTCTTGCTGATGTAATTGTTGTAGATGAATTTGACCTTCACAAGACTATGGGCGAGCTTATCCTCATAGACCGTGTTACTAATATGACTAGTGCCTGCGGCGTTGTCCGTGAAGTTAATGAGGCAGCTGATGATGTTAAGGAAGTTGACGCAGCTTTCAGAGCGGAGCTTAACAACCAGAAGCCTGTTGTTGTAGAGACAGTTCTTTCAGACAAGATTAATGTTGATTTCTTAAAGAAGGTTGAGAAGGAGCTTCTTCTTGACAGCAAGCATGTATATCTGTATGCTCCGGCAGAAGGCGAGGATTATACAAATGTTGTGACTCACCTTGTAAATGCAGGTATTGTTGTTATTCTTGCACTTAAAGAGAAAGCAGATATTAAGATTGATGGTGCAGAAGTCCTTGCAGGCTGGGAGTCTGAGGTTGACGCAACTACTGCGGATGTGGCTGAGTTTATTAAGAAGAATGCGTAGGCTGGGGAAGAACGGACGCTGCACTAGAACTTATAAAGCAACGCAGGCACGCTTTCGCTGCTTGTCGCTCGCAGCGGTACTAAGCTTGTCAGGATTTGCCTCACTTTGTGAGGCTGTCCTGACGAGCTAAGTACCGGCGGCTCCAAAGCACCTGCGTTGCTTTATAAGTTTAGTGCTGCTGGGGTTCTTCCGCTGCGTGGGATTACTTCAGGGATGGAAGTGTTGGCAGACGGGCGGTAAAGGGCGCTTTGCTGCTTTACCTTGGATTTGGCAAAGCTTGCTTCGCTGCTTTGCTTGGTTTTGGAATATATTTATGTGGGAGTCAGGTATAGATGAAAAATATAGATTTTTAAAAAGTTAATATGTTTAGGTATGATTTTTTGCCTGACTTTTATTGGACTTTCTGGCTGTGGGCAGAAGAAGACGGAACTTGTTAATGTTTCTTATGATGCTACCAGAGAGTTTTATAAGGAGTATAACAGGCTTTTTGAGGATTACTGGTATGGTAAGACTGGGGAGAAGGTTGAGGTTATCCAGTCTCATGGCGGTTCTGGAAAGCAGGCGCTTGAGGTTGCTAATGGTCTTGGGGCTGATGTTGTCACGCTTGCTCTTGAGGGCGATGTTAATGTTATAAGGGACGAAGGGCTGATTGATGACGGATATATCAATGATTATTATGATGACAGCTCGCCTTACACTTCTACGATTGTCTTTCTTGTAAGAAAAGGTAATCCTAAGAATATTAAGGACTGGGACGACCTTCTTAATGACGGGGTTAAGGTTATTACCCCTAATCCTAAGACTTCCGGAGGAGCCAGATGGAATTTTCTTGCGGCATGGTATTATTTTAAGAAGCAGGGACAGACTGAGGAACAGGTTCAGGCAAGTGTTACCAAGCTTTACAAGAATGTGGCAGTGCTTGATTCAGGTGCAAGAGGTTCTTCTACCACATTTGCAGAGAATGGACAGGGGATGTTCTGATTGCATGGGAAAATGAAGCATTTTTCGCATTACAGGAATATCCGGGCGAGTATGAGATTGTCGTTCCGTCCGCATCTGTATTGTGCCAGCCGACGGTTGCGAAGGTTGACGAGGTCACGCAGATGAATGGCACGGAGGAGCTTGCTGATGCCTATCTATCTTTCCTGTACACCGATGACGCACAGAGGCTTGAGGCACAGAATTTCTACCGTCCTGTAAATAAGGATATCCAGAAGGAATACGAGGCTTCCAGTGATTCAAGAAATATCAAGGAAATCCTTTCCGACGGCAAATGGATTGTCAAGGACATTGACATGGCGGATATCGGGTATTTTGGTGGCTGGGAAGCGGCTACACAGAAGTTTTTCTCTGATGGCGGAATATTTGATAAGATATATGATTAATTAAAATGTTTTGTTGAATATGCTGCGTGAATCTGACTATGCACAGGTACATGAAGCCTACTAATATAGAGCAAGTTGTTGGTTTAGTAGGTTTCTGCGGAGAATATTATAAGTTGTTTAAGTGATAAGACCTACTAATCAATCAAGGAAGATATGTTTAGTAGGTCTTTCGCTCGAAATTGCTTACAGTTGTTAGTGAAATGTGGAAAAGACATACGAAAATATGCTAATTTAACAATATAGTAGGTTATGAGCCAGAAAGTATATGCATAAACTATGGAAATGACCTACTATATTGAGTGTATAATGGCTTTTAGTGGGTTTTGTCCTCTGTCAGCAGTCTCTTATAAGTACAGTCGATGCCAATTGCGCCAAGCGGAGCAGTAACTATAATTGCAAGTACAGCAACAGAAAGCATAATCTGTCCGCAAGGCAGTCCGGCGGCGAGAGGTACAGAGCCAATGGCGGCCTGTACAGTTGCTTTAGGAAGATATGCAATGACGCAGAAAAGGCGTTCCTTCCATGTAAGGTTTGTTTTATGGTGCAGAAAAGCACTCCGGCAGTCCTGAAAACAAGAGCAGCAAGAATCATGAGTAAGGCTGGAAGTCCGGCTTTAAGTGTGTAGCGGATATCGACAGCCGCGCCGACAAGCACGAACAATATTACTTCAGCAGCGAGCCACAGCTTGCCAAATTTCTCGGATAGACGGGCTGATACGTCAGGAACACATTTAAACTTAAGTGTACATGCCATTGCGACAACAGCAAGAAGTCCTGAAACAGACACTTTGCCCTCAATTGCAATAAGAAGGAAAGAAAGCCAAGCTACAATAATAACTTTCATGCTGTTTCTTACGGTATGTCTGCGGGCGTATGATGTTTCAAAGAACAGGTACAGCCCCAGACCGGTCACTATGCCAAGTATTATGCCGAGTATAATAGACACAGGAATATTTACGAAATCCATAACATTAGCCCTGCCGCCCTGTGCCACATTTAAAAATGTTGTGAATAACACTATTACAAATATGTCATCGCATGAAGCGCCAGACAGTATCATCTGGGGGATTGCCTTGTCTGTTCCGTAGCGTTTCTCAATGAGCATTACCATCCGGGGAACGACAACCGCAGGGGAAACTGCGGCGAGGACGGCACCCATTACGGCGGCTTCGGCATGATTAATTCCAAAATTACAGGGCAAGCAGAATATAACCGATGATTTCGCAGGAAGCTGGAACGAAGGACATAAGAATGCACTTCGTCCGGCTTTTCAGGTCTTTAAGTCAAGTGACAGACCGGCTTTGATAAGAATAATGATAAGAGCCATTTTTCGCAGGTCAGCCGATATTGAAAGGATTGACGGGTCAAGGAAATCAAGGATATATGGTCCGAGAACAATACCAGTAACAAGCATTCCTATGATTCTCGGCAGTTTCAGCTTCTGGCAGATTGCGCCCATGACGAGCCCAACCAGAAAAATAAGTGATAAAGATGTCAGCATAATAAGCCTCCTTAAAAATATAGTAAATGCATTTATGAACGCAAAAAAAGCTGATGCTTCCTGCGACATAAAATCGTAGAAGTCATCAGCCTGAATAAGCAGTTTAGGTTTCCCAAGGGAGTACTTCATTCCTTTGATATTTATAATACTTTGGGGCAGGATTGTCAAATGTAAATGAGAAAATATATAATATTTAAAGAAAAATATATAATTTCCGAAAATTAAAATAATATTTCCTGAAAATGCCTTGATATTTCCGAAAAATTGCGTAGAATATAATATAGATGTATATAAATGTTGTGAATTAAGTAAGAGGCGGTGTGGAATCTGTGTACATGACACGGATTTCAGTACGTGCAGTAATGCACAGAAAAGAGGGGTTTTATGGATATTAGATATATTAAGGCGAAGGAATTATCCGCAAGATGGGGCGTGACGCCGAGAAGAATTAACCAGTTGTGTACAGAGGGAAAGCTGCCGGGAGCTTATAAGGAAGGCAAGTTCTGGATGATACCTGACGATGTGGACAGACCGGATTGTTTAAGGGAGAATAGGAATCTTTATGTCAGGGAAGACAGCGTTGTATACAACAGGAAGCGTCCCTGCCCGGTTGGAATAACATCTTATAAAGAAGTGTCGAATGAATGTTATTATGTAGACAAAACATTGCTTATCAGGGACATTATAGATAATCACAGTAAGGTGTATTTATTTACAAGACCGAGAAGATTCGGAAAGACACTTACTATGGACATGGTTCGCACATTTTTTGAAAAGACTGATACGGATACATCATATATTTTAAAGATAAATATATATGGCGCGCGGGTGCAGCATATAAGGAGAAGCAGGGGCAGTACCCGGTGATTTTTCTTACATTTAAAGACGCCCACCAGTCAACATGGCAGGACATGTACGCAAGTCTCTGCTTTACATTAAGGAATGAATTTTTGCGACATATTGAACTGACGACAAGCGCCAGATTAAGTGTCTATGATAAGAAGTATCTTAAGTCAATACTTGATGATGAGGCAACGATAATAGATTATCAGTTTGCACTGGGGAAGCTGTCAGCAATGCTTTCAAAGCATTATGGCAGGAATGTAATCGTGATAATTGACGAGTACGATACGCCAATCCAGCAAGGACATATATTTGGATACTATGATGAAGTGATTGGCTTTATGAGAAATCTTTTGTCGGCTGTCTTAAAGGACAATCCAAGTCTGGAACTGGGGATTCTCACGGGAATTCTCCGCATAGCTAAGGAAAGCCTGTTCAGCGGGCTTAACAATCTTGTGGTTAATACAATTCTTGATGATGAATACTCGCAATATTTTGGATTTACGGAAGAGGAAGTTTCTGCTATGGCGCAGTACTACGGCGTGTCTGACCGGCTGGGTGAGATTAAGGAATGGTATGACGGCTATATGTTTGGCAGAACCGGAATATATAATCCGTGGTCGGTTATTAATTACTTCAATAACAAATGTGTTCCCAAAGCTTTCTGGTCAAGAACAAGTGGCAATGAGATAATCGGCGAGCTGTTTAATAGTGCTGATACCACATTTGCAGACAACTTATTAAGATTGCTGCAGGGCAGTACTGTTCAGGCAATTGTTGACACAGATATCATATATCCTGAGATTAATGGAGACATTGATACAATATACAGCTTCCTTCTGGTTGCCGGATATCTGCGTGTGTCAGAGCATATTGGCTCTCTGTACGACACTCCGATATGCGCGCTGTCGATACCTAATTATGAGATAAAGAGCGTGTTCCAGAAGGAGATTATTGACAGATATAACGGCATATTTACAGGTGCGCTGCTAAGAAACTTTGCGGAATCAATCCGTACGGGAAATGCACATTTATTAACAGAAACCTTGCAGCAGTATCTTTTGCAGTCTGCAAGCGTGATTGATACGGCACATGAGGATTTCTATCATGGGGTGGTATTTGGAATGCTTGCGGTATTGTCAGACAATTATTATATCTCGTCTAACAGGGAGTCAGGTGAGGGACGATTTGACATAGAGCTGCAACCGAAGAGCCGTGGCGGACACGGATATATCATAGAATTCAAAGCATGTAAGGAAGCTGAACTTGAGAAGATGGCCGGCAGTGCAGTCAGACAGATTCAGCAGAAAAGTTATACAGCCAATCTTGAAAAGCATGGCGTGTCTGGGATTGGCATGTTCGGAGTTGCATTCAGTGGTAAGAAAGTGAGTGTGGCATATGAGGAGCATGATGTAAGGAAGCGCAAGTCACGCGAATAGAAGAATTGCAAAAAAAAGGACGTTAAGAAGTTAATTCTTATCGTCCTTTTTGTCACGGATTATTTATCCTTAATTGTATTATACAGATTAACAATCTCGCCATCTTTCTTGGAATTGATGAACACTGTCTGGTCGGCAGTCTTTATCATAAGCACAGGAGACACATCTTTAAAAATGTAGAGACTGCATTTTCCATAAGTATTGCCCTTAAATTTTCCGACAAGATAACTTTCTGTGGCACCGCCATTATATTTGAAAAATGGTCATCAGGCAGTGAATCCATCAGAGTAATTTCGGTAATGTCGTCAATGTTAATTCTGCTTGTATAACCGCATGAAGACACATTTACAGTGCTTTCAGTAGTCCTGATGTCGATAGTAACATGAATGTATGGAATTAATACAATAGTTGTCCATATTAGTAATCCAAGAATAACAGCCGTTATGCTTCCGGTGAATATCTTAGCACCTGTGCGGGCGTAGTTAAGCGAGTAGTTGGTCGAACACAGCCTGTCAGGCACGAAAGGTGCGGGTCATTAGGATTGTAGTAAAATCCAGTCTTCCAGTAGTCATCATCATCAACAAATACCGGCTGTGTGTCAGCCTTAAGCATTTCATTCTTTCTGTTGCGTGCAAGAATAAGAATGACAGTGAGCGTGCAGCCGCTTAACAACTGCAGAATAATGTACATCCAGAAACTTAAATCATCAACAGTATCCTGAATAATACACATTAAGACAAATGTTATCCATGCCACGAAGTTAAGAAGTGACATTACAAGCATTGCTGAAGCAATGTATTTCTTTATAGTCAGATTAACAATGGTGTTAATGTCCGAATTAAAGCTGTATGCCTGATTCTGTCGTCTGTTCATATAAATGTGGAACACAAGCCCGAATACAGAAACTATGACAGTACATATTGCAAATACAATAATCATTGAAAAATATGCTCTGTCCGTCCATGAATAGAATGGAATCAAAGCCAGCAGTTCTGCGGCAATTATGATGATGTGGTATCTGAAGCTGATTGGAGTTGCATCTGCATTTGCACAAGCACGCGTATCAATAAAGACCTTCTGTTTCTGGGATTCCACAAACCAGCCATGCTGTATCTTTAACAGATACATTTTCCGATGCGCTGAAAGCTGGATATACATAATTCCGAAAACGAACACGAGAATCCAGATTGTATACATAATAACGAAAATGATTATGTTCACAAAATTAAGAAAGCATATGGCTATTGAGAGTACTGCATTGATATTCTGAAAATATTTCATGCTTTTCTTAAAGTGCGTCATAAGTCGGGTGACATCGTCATCGTTAACATGGTCGCCTGGAATATGGACTCCGATAAGCATGCCGTTGTTGTATCGGTAATTGGATTCATATGCAAATCTCATGATCAGGACTGTGAACATGTTGCATACAAAGAATAGCATAAACATTGCGATTTTCATAAGGAAACCTCCTTGTATAGTGGGTCTATGTGTGTTAATGCACGTGTGAATACAGGCATGTTACATTGTGCAGGGATTCATCTTGGAATAAATGTTTTCGCACATTTTTAAGAATTCTGCCTTATCCATTCCTGTAATGCTTGCTTCTGCGGATAGCAGCTCAAGCTCTGATTCAAGCTTTTCCCTGAATTCAATATCCATATTAATATTCTCGGCGACAAATGCTCCAAGCCTTCTGTCGGTTTTAATAAAACCTTCAGCCTTAAGAATCTGGTAAGTTTTATTGACTGTCATTGTATTGACTCCTGCGTCAGAAGCAAGCTGTCTGACAGTCGGCAGTTTCTCACCGGCCTTAAGTTCTCCCTTGCCAATTCCTTTAACAATCTGATTTCTTAACTGTACATATATGGGTGTGTCGCTCGCAAAATCAAGTTCTATAACCATGTGAAGCTCCTTTCTGTAAAGAGGTGATTTATGTTTTATTTGTATTATATACAGTAATACAGATAAGACAAGAAGTCAAAGAGAACAGGGTGAGGATAATTATAGGCATGAGATAATATTTGGAAAATGCCTACACAATTATGGTAATTATGTAGATTAGTAGGTCTGTTGAGGAGAATGCGAAGTGGTAAAAGAGAATATTGACAGAGAAAGACCTACGCAGGAAAATTGGCAGGATAGTAGGTCTTTCGAGAGGGATGAGAAGGAATAAAAGAGAAACTAGGAGGAAAAAGACCTACGCAAGCTAAGAAAACAAGATGTTTAGTAGGTTTACGGAGAAAAAGCGTTCCGAAGAAAAGAGGCATCAGGAAAACAACCAGAAATCCTATAAACACTATTGACATACAAACATAGTAGGTATATAATCTGCAACATAGTAACATATAAACTTAGTAGGAATTAAAAATCAACAAACATTTCAAGGATGGCGGAGTGTTCGACAAGATATATGAGAAGAAGTGATTAAGGGAAGGGGAAACGACAGAATGAAAGAGAAGAAAAGAAAGAAAAAAAGAGTAATACCGGGCTTTGGTCTTTCATTTGGAATAACAATTGCAATGTTAGGATTCATTGTTGTTATCCCTTTATGTACCCTTGTGATATTCTCGGCAAAGCTGTCGTTTACGGAATTCATAACGACAGTTACAAGACCGAGGGTGCTTTCAAGCTACAGAGTAAGTCTTGAGACTGCGTTAATCGCGGCACTTATAGACGCAGTTATGGGAACAATTCTTGCATGGGTTCTTGTAAGATATAACTTTCCGGGTAAGCAGATTATGAATGGAATAATTGAACTTCCATTTGCACTGCCGACAGCTGTTGCGGGTATAGCACTTACACATCTGACAACAACTAATGGCTGGCTTGGAGCATTTTTTGGCAAATTTGGAATCGGATTGCATATACAAGGCTGGGAATTATATTCGCACTTATATTCGTTGGAATACCATTCGTAGTGAGGGCTGTCCAGCCGGTGTTAGAAAAGGTGGATATCCAGTACGAGGAGGCAGCCAACATGCTTGGAGCAACCAACAGACAGACAGTATTCAGGGTAATTCTTCCAGAGATACTTCCGGCACTTATCGGCGGATTCACAAATGTCATTCGCAAGAGGACTTGGCGAATATGGAAGTGTCGTATTTATAGCAGGAAATACACCATATGAGACAGAGATAGCACCGCTTATGATTATGTCAAAATTACAGGAATATGATTATGCAAGTGCAACATCAATAGCGCTTGTAATGCTTTTCATCGCATTTATTATTCTCTTTATAAATGCAGTGTTACAGAGCAGGACATCAAAGATTGTAAGTGGAATTTCATAGAAAGGGGTTAGTGTATGAACATCAGAAAAGATTCAGGTCCGTTAAAATGGATTCTAATAGGTATAAGTGTGTTGTTTTTATTTGTGATGCTTATTCTGCCCCTCAGTTATGTAATGTACACAGCATTTTCTAAGGGCATAAAGGTGTTTCTGGCAGCAGTTACTGATAAATACGCACTTCATTCAATTAAGCTGACAATAGAGGTTTCGCTTATCGCGGTTGTGTGCAACACATTTTTTGGAATATTTGCTTCATGGCTTATTACGAAATTCCAGTTTAAGGGCAAGAAGATTATATCTACTTTAATAGATTTACCACTCACAGTTTCACCGATTATAGCAGGTCTTATATATGTGCTTACATTCGGTAGACAGAGTTTTATATATCCATATCTTAAGGCTATGGGAGTAAGAATTATATTCGCAGTTCCGGGTATCGTGCTTGCGACTATATTTGTAACGTTTCCATTCATATCAAGGGAGCTGATACCGGTTCTTACCTCGCAGGGAACTGACGAGGAGGAGGCTGCAGCGCTTATGGGTGCAAATGGCTGGACTATATTCTGGAAGGTTACATTCCCACATATCAAATGGCCGCTTCTCTACGGTATTGTACTGTGTACAGCAAGAGCTATGGGGGAGTTTGGCGCGGTATCCGTTCTTTCAGGACATTTGCGCGGAAGAACTAACACGATGCCGCTGTATATTGAGCTTCTGTATCAGGGATATGATTTCACGGGAGCATTTGCAGTGTCAGCAATTCTTGTGCTGATGGCGGTTATTATACTTGTGCTTCGAAGTGTACTTGAATACAAGGGGCAGCAGGCAGCTAAGGCAGAGAAAGAGCGGCAGGAAGGATAGAAACGCACTACAACAGAAAGGCGGAACAGATTATGGCAGATTTACAGCAGGACACAGAGAAATATGTAGAGCTTCGTAATATCAATAAGACATATGGCACATTTAAAGCTTCGAATAATATTAATCTTGGAATTGAGAAGGGTAAGCTTATTGCGCTGCTTGGACCTAGCGGAAGCGGCAAAACTACCATCTTAAGAATGATAGCAGGTCTTGAGACTGCGGATTCAGGTGATATTATTATTGATGGCAAGGTTGTTAATGATGTGCCGGCAAGTAAGCGTGGAATAGGTTTTGTTTTCCAGAACTACGCACTTTTCAGATATATGACAGTGTATGATAACATTGCATTTGGATTAAAGGTCAATAAATGGAAAAAATCGGACATTAAGAAACGTGTTGATGAGCTTATTGAGCTTGTAGGACTTTCAGGAATGGCAAAAAGATACCCTAGCCAGTTATCAGGCGGACAGAGGCAGAGAGTAGCATTTGCAAGGGCATTAGCACCTAATCCGGAGCTTCTGCTTCTTGATGAACCATTTGCAGCAATTGATGCGAAGGTAAGACAGGAGTTAAGAAGCTGGCTTCGTGACATGATTACAAAGGTTGGAATCACAAGTATATTCGTTACACATGACCAGGATGAGGCAATTGAGGTTGCTGATGAAATTATTGTCACAAACAAGGGACATATAGAGCAGATTGGAACGCCAAGACAGATATACAGAGAGCCTGAGACAGCATTTATGGCGGAATTCATGGGACATCCGGTACATGTTGACCGGATTAATAAGATTAAAGGTTTTAACCAGCTTGACGATTCTGTTAAGGCGGTATTAAGACCTGAGAATGTCAACATCACAAGGCTTGATGAGAAGGTTGATTCAGCCGCTTCTGTTGAGAAGGGCGTGGTTGTAGGCGCTTTTCATGGGAAAGGAAGTCGAGATAACTGTCAATGTCAACGGCATAGAGGTTGTCGGAACAAGAAATGTAGAGGAAGCCCCGATAAAGAAGGGTGAGGAAGTAAATGTATTTATTCACAGGGCATTTACTTACGGCGCAGATGGAATTGTCAACATTGTTGAAAATGCAAATAAGTTCGAAGACTGGATGGTTATCTAGAATATACAAAATGGAGAAAAGCTGATTAATATGCTTTTCTCCATTTTATGATTTTAGTTATTATTTTTTTTAGCCCGTATCATTTGCTCTACATATTCCATAATGTAGTAGTTATCCTCTGGCATCTGGCAGCCTACTATGTAGATGCCGTCATTATCAGAACATCTTATAATCTGACCCTCTAATACAGAATGTGCAGGCAAATCAAAATTATCAATTGAAACAGTAATGATTTTGCCTTTGTTATTAGAGAAAAATCTGTCTTTTGAGAGAAATGCAAAACCATTGGCACTCAGATTATCAAGTTTTCCTTCAAATGTTTCGTCTGTACCCTTTACTGTAATTGTACAGTGATTATTCATATCAATTCTAGGATATTTACGACGGTTAAGAATCTGCGGTCTTGTTGTGATTGTAACAATGCCCGTTGTTGCAGATGCTTTTTTGTCAGCTGCAATCTTAGCGTTTTCCCAACGGTATATTACATTTTCAACTGTTACTAACATGTCACATTCAATTGCTGAATTAACTGCAGGCAGTGCCTTCTCAAATTCAATAGTTATGCTGTTGTCATTATGTGTCTTAATGGTTCCGTGATATTCAATATTTTCACCATGAGTACCTTTAAGGATTGCGGATGCCTTCATGCCTGTCTTAATATCCTCAATACCCATGAAACCGCCAACACCAAGTTCACACATAAGAGCCTGTATTGTATTTTCCATGGTATTGATATTAGTGGCACTTTCGTCATATTTACTTACAATACGGCTGCTGATATCTCTTGAATTAGTTATGCACTCTGTCATGGTATCAACTATATCTGATACCTGGGACATGTTGCTTACAAGCTGCTTGTTAGCGGATTCAACATCTTTAATGGCTGTATCAATTATATGTATATGGTCTTCAATCTGAGTAGAATCAGATGTGATAAGACTGATACTTTCGCTTGTCTGTGTAATCTTGTCAAGAGTAACCTGGATAAGTGATAAAGTCTCTCCAATAGAAGAAAGCATTTTATCGGAGATTACAGCAAGACGGTCTAATGCACTCTGTATTTCACTGGAAGAAGTCTTAGTTTCTGTGCTTAATGCACGAATCTGTTCAGCTACAACAGCAAAGCCTTTACCTGCATCTCCGGCTCTTGCAGCTTCAATAGAAGCATTGAGGGCAAGAAGATTGGTCTGGCTGGATATATTGTCGATAGCACTTGTCTGGTCTTTAACGGTCTTGAATTCTGATTCAAAATCATGCAGGATATGCTCAACCTCTGAAGAAAGCTCAGACATTGTAGTTGCTGTTGTAATAAGGTTTTCAAGGTCGCTTGAGCTTGTGTATGCATGCTCCTGTGACTCAGAAGTAAGGCTTACCATATCGTCAATAAGCTGAGCAACATGTTCTACCTGTGAGCTTATGTCAGTTGTCATATCAGTGGAAGAAGCAGTATGGCTTCTTAAATCTTCATTATTGCTTGAAAGTTCGTTCATGCCAAGCATGATAACATCAGAACCATGCTTATTCTCTGAAGCCAGTTCGCGTACAACAGTAATTCCACTCATAATAGAATTACTTGAAGTCTTAACTTTCTCAACAGTTGAAACAACTCTGTCAAGATCAGCTTTAATACTTCCATTCAAAGCACCATCGGATTCATTAAGGTGTCTGATAGACATAACATAGCAGATGTAGCATAGAAGAAGACATGCAACCTGTAACTGGTAATTCTTCATATCTGCATCAGACCTGCATCCGAGAACAACATATCTGTACACATCACTGACAATAACAGAGAGTACATTAGCAATACCGCAGTTAATCATGAATTTCTTGTTCTTATATAGAACGAGAAGACTCATAACCGGGAGAATGTATGTGAATGAAATCGGAGAATCAGTTGTGCATATTACAAATGTATAGAAAATACCATAACCAATAACAAGACATAATCTGTACGCATCAGTTGCTTTTCCCTTGATTCTGAAAAATAATTCTCCAATAAAGAAAGGTATCCAGCAAAGTGCAACAAATATTATGTAGCTGCTTTTTGGATAGATTCCATTAGCTGCATCAGTACCATAATTGGCGGTCAAAAGGAGTGAGAAAACAAGCCATATCCGACGGGCTTTAATATTAGCCTTGGCTTTAAAAACATTAGCATCGTAGTTCATAGAATAATCTCCTATAAAATATAAAATTGTTAAGTTAGTGAAGTATTTTATCACGAAAATAAACTATCTCTATTTTATAGCAAATATTTACTATTTTCAACAAGAATATCTTAAATATGGGGGGGAAAAATATAGGGAGAATGTGATACCGATAGGTAGTCGCATTTTGAAGCATCTTATAGGTAGAAAATAGATATGACTACAATGTTAGAATAAGAATTAACCTATCAAAGCATAATATTATGCAAGCTTATAGGAAATTTCTTCTAAGAGCGGGACGAAAGGATAGTCTCTGACAGTAAAAGAAGCAAAATTTACCTATAGGATGATTGATTTCTATGAATATATAGGAGGGACTGATAAAATATATGTGGGCTGATTATAAAATCATGATAGAATAGAGAAATATAATCATAATATTCAGGTAAATAATCAAAGTGGATTTGCTTAATAATATTAAAGCAATCTGGCTATATATAAACAGAAACAGCGTGAAAGATATTAATTTTATTAAGAAATTTAAGAATTCTTAAGAAATATTTAATTTTCTTATTGACAAATTATCAACAAAGGAATATTTTAATGTACAAATCAACAGTCAAATGCGAAGAACAGGAAATGACTTCTTCATATCACCGCTCACAGAAAGCCGTCAGTTGATGAGAGATGGCAGCAAGGAATGATTAAGCCCTCACCTGCGAGCAGTTCTGGTGAAAGACAGGCAGATGTCTAGTAGTTGGAACCGGTACCCATCGTTAAAAGGGCATGCCATAAGAGAAGAATATACCAAGTGGCAGTAGAGTGGTCGGAGTATCCGGCAAGCAAAGTGGTAACGCGGAAGTAGAAATAATATACCTTCGTCTTTGCACATAATCCAGTAATGGATTAGTGCATCGACGAAGGTTTTTGTGAAACATCGACAATGTCAGAACGCAGTTCTGACATATGAGCTGAGCTATGTAAGCGATGAGAATCATAGCACCGCTTCCACTGCGTTTGACTGGTGAAATATATTTTTATAGGAGAGACATTATGAACACATTAGTAATCGTGCTTATCGCGGCAGTTGTACTTTTGGTGCATACATGGTTTATGGCCGTTGGTTAGCAAAGAAATGGGGTATCGACCCTAAGGCAGAACACCAGCCGTTAAATATAACGACGGTAAGGATTTCGTTCCAACTAATGGCTGGACAGTTTTCAGTCATCAGTTCTCATCAATCGCAGGAGCAGGTCCTGTAACAGGTGCTATTCAGGCAGCAGCATTTGGATGGTTACCAGTTTTACTCTGGATCCTCATCGGTGGTGTATTCTTCGGAGCAGTTACAGACTTTGGTGCACTTTATGCTTCAGTTAAGAATGAAGGTAAGTCAATGGGTATGATCATTGAGAAGTACATCGGTAAGTTTGGTCGTAAGATTTTCTTACTTTTCTGCTGGTTATTCACACTTATCGTTATCGCAGCATTTGCAGATATGGTTGCAGGTACATTTAATGCTTACACAGTAAATGCTGATGGTGCTACTGTTTTATCAGCAGCAGCTAAGACAAATGGTTCAGCTGGTATGGTATCTATCATGTTTATGGTATTTGCCGTAGTATTCGGTCTTATCCAGAAGAAGTTAAATCTTTCAGGCTGGAAAGAAGCAGTACTTGGTATTGTGTTTATTATCGCAGCATTTGCTGTTGGTATGTTCTTCCCACTTGAGTTCAACAAAGATGTATGGAGTTATATCACATTTGTATATATCTTCTTCGCTGCAGTTATGCCAATGTGGTTAATGAAGCAGCCTCGTGACTATATGACAACATTCATGTTCATCTGCATGATCGTAGGTGCAGCAGTTGGTCTTGTAGTTGCACATCCTTCAATGAATCTTCCTGTATATACAGGATTCAATAATGCAAAGCTTGGAACAATGTTCCCAATTCTTTTCGTAACTGTTGCCTGCGGTGCCGTTTCTGGTTTCCACAGCCTTGTATCTTCTGGTACATCTTCTAAGACAGTTGAGAACGAGAAGGATATGCTTAAGGTTGGTTACGGCGCAATGGTACTTGAGAGTTTACTTGCAGTACTTGCCCTTTGTGTTGCTGGTGCAGCTGCCACTAACGGAGCGCTTCCAGCTAAGACACCATTCGCAATCTTCAGTAGTGGTGTAGCAGGATTCTTTGAAATGTTTGGTGTTCCAGTACATTTTGCAACAGTATTCATGACAATGTGTGTATCTGCTCTTGCTCTTACATCACTTGATGCAGTTGCCCGTATCGGTCGTATGAGTTTAGGAACTCTTCAGCGTAGATGATATGGAACATGCAGAAGGATGGAGAAAGTTATTGTGCAATACATACTTCTCAACAATCGTAACATTAGTATGTGGATTCATCCTTACTAAGATTGGATATGCAAATATCTGGCCATTATTTGGTTCAGCTAACCAGTTATTAAGCGCTCTTGTAATTCTTACACTCTGCGTATTCTTAAAGGTTACAGGACGAAGCAACAAAATGCTTTTCCCTCCTCTTATCATCATGCTTTGTGTAACATTTACAGCACTTGTACAGAGAACAATTGCAATGGTTAAGGCTATCAAGTTAGCAGCTTCTGTTACAATTCCTGCTGGACAGACATCTTGGGGAAGCGTATTCATCGCTAACGGACTTCAGCTTATAATTGCTATACTCCTTATTGTACTTGGTGTAATCATCGTAGTTAACTCAGTAAAGAGCTATGCAAAGAGCGAGAAGAACTCTGAGAAGACAGTAGCTTAATTGGTAAATATAATAAGCTATACATAATAAAATATACCGGGGCAGTTATTCTGCTCCGGTATGTTTTGATTTATCGGAAGGTGTTCCGATTTCTTCTATTATATTGTCATCTATCTGGATATCTGTGAGTGTGTATTGTTCAGGTGCTTCTTTTATGTTGCGGAAAACATTACAGGTGCAGGTACTCTTTCTTATTATAATGTGTTCTGTGGAAGACGGGGAAATATCAGTTTTTCCCTTAAGGTTAAAACTGTGTCCACGGATTAATGTTGATGAAATTAAATATCTTTCCCTGAACATATTCTATAGTGATGTATTCATAATGCTGTGGCGTGTCGGGACGCATTTTCAGCCAGAGCAGATTGTAACCTGAGTCGACCTTGATGTGACGCATTATTATATTCTTATTGTGTATGGATTCTGAGCCACATGTAAGGCATCCATGGCAGAATTCAAATGTGCAGTCCTCAATAATTATGCGCTCATTAGCGCCATTGTTCTTGTCACTGTCAGCAAATGGCCCTTTGCCGCCTTTTAAAGCAACTGCGTCATCATTTACATTAATTGTGCAGCCTTTAATAAGAATATCAGTGCAGGCATCAATGTCTATTGCGTCAGTGCTAGGCGCTTTGACAGGAGCAGACGGGCTTGTAATGCGGCAGTTAAGGTAACGTATATGAGAACATTTGTAAAGGTGATTAGTCCAGAACTGCGAATTACAAATGTGCAATCCGGCAACAGTAACATTGGTGCAACCAGCCATATAGATAAGCCTTGCCCGCTGTTCGTCTTTGTTGGTGCAGTTGGAATTCCATGTTCTTCGCTGCCAGAAGGCTTTCCAGCTTCGTAAGCCATTACCGTCTATCGTTCCATTACCGCACAATGTAAAGCCATCAATTCCAGAAGCGTTGATAAGTGCAGCAAAATACTGACAGGTTTCACCTTCTATTCTTGTTTCACAGACCGGATAATCGCTGATGTCGTCACTTCCCATAAGTGTTGCACCACCTTCAATATATAGATTAACTCCCTGTCTGAAAAATAAAGCTCCAGTTATGTATGTACCATGCGGAATAACGATTACACCGCCACCAGCATTGTATACAAGGTCTATCAGCTTCTGGAAATTATCTGTGTATATTCTGCCGTCATCATGTATACCATAATCTGTAATAATATATTGCTTTCCCAGTTTGGTAAGTTCTGGAATGCTGGTATTGTGAAACCAGCCATCAACAGGAGTTCCGTCTGGGAAAATGTCTGAATGTATAGTGTCCATATATATAACTCCGTTTTTATTTGTTAGAAAAACTGTATTCCTTTTAAGCTTCCTGCATCAGAATACTCACAAGATTCTTGTATCTTTTGGTTTTCTCGATTATGTCGTCCTGCATGACACCATAATATATGAATACATCACGCAAAATTCTGTTAAATTCCTTAATTGAGGACTTCTTTCCGGTCACGCCGCCTGTAATATAACCAGTGGTAGCTTCTATTTCAATATCCATATGCGCGTCATTATCCTCACGCACATACAGAAACAGGTTAATTTCGCTATTTATGTCATGCTTTATCTGCTTATACATGAATTTATACTCAGCAGAATTTCTGTCAGCTTCTTTAAATCCCCATTGTTCCTGAACATACTGACATACTTCCTCAATTGCATGATTATCGTCAAAAGAAATGCTTTTTTCTACCTCAGCTTTTTTTCTTTCATAAAGCATTTTCTTAAACTTATATGCAAAACTGGTTTTCCGGTTTCTTTTAACATATGCCGATGTTGGTCCATCAAAATTATCATAACCATTTACCCCATTCATAAATGAACCTCCAATATAACTTCATATTAATATGATAAATGTATCGCGGATAAATCACAATATTTATATGGAAAAATGTTGTGATTTGATGAGAGTTTATTCGTTCCTTAATTTGAACCGGATAGACGTTTTTTGTCCGGTTTCAAAAAATGAAAAAATTTACATTTTCGAAACCGGGGCCATATGAAAATCATTACATGAGATGCATAATTCTTCCTGTTTTCCACATACTACCCATACATTATAAATTATGGAAAGTATGTAAGAATCGGGAGGAATTATTAATATGAAAGCCACAGGAATTGTAAGAAGGATAGATGATTTAGGCAGAATTGTCATTCCAAAGGAGATAAGAAGAACACTTCATATAAGGGAGACTGACCCGATGGAGATATTTACGGATGCCGAGGGGCAGATTATATTGAAAAAATATTCACCAATAGGGGATATTAGCACATTTGCAGGAAAATATGCAGAATCATTGTCGGATGCGACCGGAATGACAGTATGTATAACTGACAGGGAACAGGTTATTGCTGCATCAGGTGATGATAAGAAGAATCTGATGAATAAGCCTGTCACAAAGGAGCTTAATCAGGCAATGGAGGGAAGATGTACCATTGCTGCAGGTGAAGGAGAGGATGGCTTTGTGAAAGTCACTGATGAGGCGCAGTTTAAGCAGGAAATTATGTATCCGATAATATGTCAGGGAGATGTTTTAGGTACTGTGCTTATGATGTCTATTGACATGAAGCCAAAGTTTACAGATAATGAAAAGAAAATGGTAAAGACGGCAGCTAACTTTTTAGGAAAGCACATGGAATCGTAGATGGCTTGAGGCGGACTGATTGTACTGCAGGGATAGCAGGCTGGATTTACCTGTGGATTAAGGAGAAGAACATGAGATTAGATAAATATTTAAAAGTATCAAGACTTATAAAGAGAAGGACTGTTGCCAACGATGCATGTGATGCAGGAAGAGTAATGGTTAATGACAAGGTTGTGAAGGCATCTTATGATGTTAAAGTCGGAGACATTATTGAAATCCAGTTTGGTAACAAGAATGTAAGAGCAAGGGTTACAGATGTCAAGGATACTGTTAAGAAAGAAGAAGCAAAGGAAATGTTTGAATATCTTTAATTCAAAGTACCTGTAATCATATATTATGGTCATGCATATATTCTCATATAACGGAATGTCTATAAGGAGGGTATATGGAGGAAAAGATAAGGGTGAAGCGTCCACACAGGCTGAATATGGAGGACAGGAAAAGAATTGATTTTACAGGAATAACAGATGTAGTGTCATTTGATCCAGTTAAGGTTGTACTTGAATCTGATTATGGGCATATTACAATCAAAGGTGAAGGACTGCATGTTAACAGGCTTTCTGTCGAGAAGGGTGAATTAGACCTTGACGGAAGAGTGGATTCTGTATGTTATTCGGAGGCTGGCATGAAGAATAAGCAGGATTCGTTCATGAGCAGGCTTCTTCGATGATTAATGAGATTATATATTGGGAGCTTTATGCACTTGTGGTAAGCTTCTTTAATGGTGTTCTGCTTGCATGGATATACGATAATATAAGGGCTTTCAGACGAATTGTACGGCATAAAACAGTTGTTTTTATGAGTGTGGAAGATATTATATATGGAATATATGCCGGATTAAGTGTATTTGTGATGTGCTTTAAGGTTGCAGACGGAATTATCCGCGGATTCATAATTATGGGGATTGCTGTGGGGGCATTTCTGTATTTTAAGTTTTTAAGCAGTTTTTATATAAGGTGGTCAGTAAGAATTATAAAAATTTTACTAAAACCGGCATGTTTTATATTGAAAAATGTGGTGCGTATTATTACAATACCAGTAAGAAGCCTTAAAATGTATATGAAACGCAGGAAAGATATGGGTAAGAAGGAAGCACAAGGGTGAGGAATATATGAAATTAGAATCTAGAAGAGAGCGTGCAGAAAGGCTTAAGAAGCAGAGAAGGTCAACGCTGGCAGGAATGATTATTGCAATTATTGTTGTCGTGGCACTTGGCGTTGTTCTGTGGAGAGGCAAGGCAGGACTTGAAGAAAAGAATGCTGATTATCAGGCTCAGATTACAGAGTTACAATCCAAGATTGATGACGAGAATAAAAGAAGTGATGAATTGTCTGAATATGAGAAGTATGTCAAGACAAAGAAGTTCGTTGAGGAGATTGCCAAGAATAAATTCGGGCTTATATATCCTGACGAACTGGTGTTTAAGCCTAATAACAAGTAAAATTCATACCAAATATTATGTCGGAGCTGGAAGATTTTTTTGAATCTTTCATGCTTCGACATTTTATTTATAAGCAGTCATATATACTTCACATTGGTGTAGTGCCGGAAAGGAAGTGGATATGAATGAAAAATACATATAAAGATGCCGGATATACTTATACTATTAACCGTCTGCAGGAAACAGCCAGAACATTCAGAAATCTTGGAGATGCATATGGAGAAACTAATCAGAAGCAGACGGGGTTTAAAAGACAATTGATTCTGGCTGCAGATATATTAGAGGAATGTGTTGCAATGAATCTTGATGCTAAAGCGCCGGATAAACAGGAGCGCAGGGAATTTGAGCGTAAATGTATGGCAATGGGGATATCTGTTAAGGATGTAAAACTGGTTGACGGAAAGAGGCGCGAGATACTTGTAACTGCGAAAACATTTATGAAGGGGTGTGTGTCTGAGCGTGTATTAAGAGAAACGGTGAGCAGTGTATTTAAGGCAAAATTCTTTTCTAATCAGGACAACAGGGTGATTATAAATGAAGAACCGGACCAGTATGTGTTCTATCAGGAGAATCGTTTCAGGATTCTTTCAGGTATGGCGAGAAAATGTAAAGAGGAAGAGAATACAAGTGGGGATAACTTCCTGCTAAAGAAGCTGAACTGTGGGAAAATGGTTGCAGCAATTGCAGATGGCTGTGGAAGTGGTAAAAGGGCATTTGCAGAGAGCCGCATGGTGATTGAGCTTATGGAAAACTGCATTGAAGCGGGATTCGAGGAAAAGACAGCGATTGATCTTATTAATTCTGCGTATATTGCGGGAACTACATTTAACAATCCGGTAACTATGGATATGAGTATTATTGACTGTCAGGCGGGAGTTATTAACTGTATTAAACTTGGAGCGGTATCCACATTTATAAAAAGAGAAAACTGGGTTGAGATTATTAAGTCAACAACGCTTCCGATGGGAGTGTTAGAGCAGGTGGACTACGATTGTACGACTAAAAAGCTTTATGATGGTAATTATATTATAATGATAAGTGATGGTGTGCTTGATAATCTGTCTGGAATTAATAAGGAGGAACAGATGGTGGAGATTATTAATAATATAAATGTAAAGAAGCCGGCAGGTATTGCAAAAAAGATTCTTGAGGAGTCGCTCAAGAATCATAATATGGAGGCTTTTGATGACTGTACAGTTATGGTACTGGGAGTGTTTGACACTTATGTGAACGTATAATATAATTCTTGCATGAATGAAATTATAGATAAGATTTACAGATATATTGAACAGAATAATATGCTTACGGACTGCGAAAGAGTGGTTGTCGGTCTTTCAGGCGGCGCGGATTCTGTATGTCTGCTTATGGTGCTTAAGGGGTATATTGAGAGGAGGCGTCTACAGACAGAGTTATGTGCGGTGCATGTCAATCATGGCATAAGGCAGGAGGCAGGAGATGATGAGGAGTTTGCCAGAGCCTTGTGTGAACGCATGGGTGTTGAATTCATGGCGTATCATATAGATGCCGCCGGGCTTGCAAAGCAGCTTGGAATGAGTGTTGAGGAAGCAGGAAGGAAAGAACGGTACCGTATATTCAATGAGGCATGTAAAGGGCGTAATGCAAGGATTGCGGTTGCACACCATATGAATGACCAGGCAGAAACGGTTCTTATGAATCTTTCCCGAGGAACTTCACTTAAAGGAATAGGTGGAATCAGACCGGTAAGGGATAATATTATAAGACCTCTGCTTTCAGTGACAAGAGCAGAGGTTGAAGAAGTACTTAAAGACTTTAACCAGCCATATGTCACTGATGCAACGAATCTGTGCAATGATTATACGCGTAATTCTTTAAGAAATGTTGTTATTCCGTACATGACAGAAAAGGTTAATGCACACACTGTTGAAAATATTGCTGATGCAGCAGAGGAGCTGCAGAAGAATTTTGATTTTATTGAGGCAGAGGCCAAAAAGGCTTATGATAAGCATGTATATGTGGGAGATACGGTGGTTTTAAGGCTTTATGGGGAGGAGTTTGCAGGACTTCATGAGGTCATAAGAAAGAGAGTTATCTACAAGGCAGTACATGCACTTACACAGACAGCAAAGGATATATATAAGGTTCATGTGAATGCTGTAGATGAGCTTATACGAAAACAGGTTGGCAGCAGTGCAGATATATGTTATGGGCTGTGTGCGGTAAAAGGGTATGAGGATATCACAATAAGAAGGAAAAATGTGGAATCTCGGACACAGGTTTCTTTGGACCTCATACATGTACTTACGCCGCAGGAGCTTAAAAGACTTAATTCAGGTGAAAATATTACCATAGAAGAAAACATTTATTATAATAATGATGGCAAGACGGAATTAAGAAAGGTGCATATTGTAATTTCACTTCATTCTAATTATGAAAAAAACAGAAATTACGCTAATAGTTGCTATGCGAAATCCTTTGATTATGATAAAATACAAGGAAAGCTCTGCATAAGACACCGTACTGACGGCGACAGGATTGTTGTGAACAGGGCGGGAACATGGCGCAAGCTGAAAGAATTCATTGACCGTAAAGTACCTGCCGATATGAGAGATAATGTGCTTGTTGTTTCTGATGATTCGGGAGTTTTATGGGCTGTCGGGGTAAGAAGAAGTGAGTGCGCCCTGATCGATGATGAAACAAGGAATGTGCTGGATATAACTATACAATAGAGTGAATATTAAGATTGACAAAGGAGAGAAACGATGAAAGAACCATTTATCAGTGTCCTTATATCTGAGGAAAAGCTGAATGAAAGGATTGCACAGCTTGGAGAGCAGATAAGTAAAGACTATGAGGGTAAGGAGGTTAAACTTATCTGTATTCTTAAGGGAAGTATTATATTTACATGCGAGCTTGCCAAGAGAATTACTGTACCTGTTAAGTTTGATTTTATGCAGGTATCAAGTTATGGAAGCGGGACATCATCAAGCGGTCAGATTAAGATTAAGAAGGACCTTGATGAGAGCATTGAGGGAGAGCATGTAATTGTTATTGAGGATATTATCGATTCAGGTAATACTCTTGCAAGACTTATGCCTATGTTAGAGGAGAGAAAGCCGGCAGATATATGTATATGTACTCTGCTTGATAAGCCTGAAAGAAGAGAGGTTGAGGTGGATGTTAAGTATAATGGCTTTAACATTCCTGATGAATTTGTTGTCGGTTATGGACTTGATTATGACCAGAGCTATAGAAACCTTCCTTTTGTAGGAGTTTTACACCTTGACGAAGAGGAATAATTAATAAGGAGGAAGTGATGGATACTAAGAAAAAAAGGTCTGGAGGATTTGGAAGCATTTTCTTCATGATTATTATAATTGGTATTGTCTGGGCTGTTATCGCACAGATGAGCCAGAGAACAAGTAATTATAAGTATAAGGATTTTGAATCTGATTTAAAGAGCGGCAGGATTACAGATGTTGTTATAAGTCAGAATGCAGAAGTCCCAACAGGTACACTTACAATTACATTTACTGATGGAAGCAGGGATACTCTTAATGTATCTGATGTTGTTTCTGTACAGGAAAAGCTTGATGATAAAAATATTACATATACTGTAAGGGATGTTAAAAGAGACAGTGTATGGATGACAACTATTCTGCCATTTGGTATGTGTCTTATCGTTGTTGTAGCACTTATGCTGATGATGACTAGACAGGCTGGCGGTGGCGGTAATGCCAAGATGATGAATTTTGGTAAGAGCCGTGCAAGAATGATAAGTGGTGATGCCAATAAGGTTACATTCAAGGATGTGGCAGGACTTAATGAAGAGAAAGAAGAACTTGAAGAAATCGTTGATTTCCTTAAAGATCCTGTAAAGTACACTAACCTTGGAGCGAGAATTCCTAAGGGAGTTATTCTTACAGGCCCTCCGGGAACAGGTAAGACTTTACTTGCAAAGGCTGTAGCCGGTGAGGCAGGAGTACCTTTCTTTAGCATATCAGGTTCTGATTTTGTTGAGATGTTCGTTGGTGTCGGTGCATCAAGAGTAAGGGATATGTTTGAGGAAGCTAAGAAGAATGCACCTTGTATCATATTTATTGATGAGATTGATGCCGTTGCAAGACGAAGAGGAACCGGCATGGGTGGCGGACATGATGAGAGAGAGCAGACTCTTAACCAGATGCTCGTAGAGATGGATGGTTTCGGAGTTAATGAAGGAATTATCGTTATGGCGGCTACTAACAGAGTTGATATTCTTGATCCTGCTATATTAAGACCGGGTCGTTTCGACAGAAAGGTAGTAGTAGGAAGACCTGATGTAAGAGGACGTCTTGAGATTCTTAATGTTCATGCAGCCAAGAAGCCTTTAGGTGATGATGTTGACCTTGATAGCCTTGCAAGAACTACAGCAGGCTTTACAGGTGCAGACCTTGAGAATATTCTTAATGAAGCTGCCATTAATGCGGCTAAGAGCAAGAGAAAGTTCATTACTAATGCGGATGTCAACTATGCATTTGTAAAAGTTGGTATCGGTGTTGAGAAGAGAAGCAAGATTATATCAGAGAAAGAAAAGAAGATTACTGCATATCATGAATCAGGACATGCAATTCTTTTCCATGTACTTCCTGATGTCGACCTGTACACACTATCTCTATTATTCCAACCGGAATGGGAGCAGCGGGATACACAATGCCACTTCCTGAGAAGGATGAGATGTTTAATACCAAGGGCAAGATGTTACAGAATATCATTGTAAGTCTTGGTGGACGAGTTGCTGAGGAACTGATATTTGATGATATTACAACAGGTGCGTCACAGGATATCAAGCAGGCAACTGCGACAGCAAGAGATATGGTTACCAAATATGGCTTCTCAGACAGACTTGGTCTTATCAATTATGCAAGCAGTGATGAAGATGAGGTATTCATTGGAAGAGACCTTGCACATACAAGACCATATGGCGAGGATATTGCTACAGCCATTGATGAAGAGGTTAAGAACATTATTGATGACTGTTATGCACAGGCTAAGAAGATAATATCTGAGCATATGGATGTATTAGAGAAGAGTTCAGAACTTCTTCTTGAAAAAGAAAAGGTAACAAGAGAAGAATTTGAAGCGCTTTTTGATAATGGAAGCGGTACAGATGATGATGGTATTATGGGAACAACAATTGCATAGTAAATATGCACAAATTTTTTGAATAAATTTAGTGATGTTTGTGAACACTTATTGTGGGAAATAAGATATTATAATTAATGTAAAAACCCCCAATACATTATAGATAAAGCAGTAATGCTTATCGAAAAGAAATACCTTCTCTGAAAAAGGCAGTCACCCCATGGCTGCCTTTTTTGCTGTTTAAAAATCCTTTTCACTTGCTAAAATGTACTTTTAGATATAAAATCAGAATAGTATATGCTAAGGAGGATTCTCTATGAGAATAACCGGGGAAATGGGAAACTTAGCTGCCTGGGAAAAAAGACTTTTTTATATGTGCAGTGCAAGACCAACGCTACATCCAAGAGCGTTGTTTTCGGATGTTACAAGTGATTACAGAAATCCGGCAGAGCCAGTGCCAGGTGATGAGGTGACTATAAGGCTGCGTACTGGAAGATATAATGTAGATAAAGCATATCTGGTTGTGGATAATGTTGAACATGTTATGACAAGAGTAAGATCAGAGAGCATGTTTGATTATTATGAGGCTAAGATTAATGTCGGAACCGACAAAATATATTATTATTTTAAGGTAGAGCTTGGCAGAACGGTGTGTTATTACAATCAGATTGGGGCGATTAAAGAGCTTAATCCGTATTATAATTTCCAGATTACACCAGGTTTTAAGACACCTGCATGGGCAAAGGTGCTGTTATGTACCAGATATTTGTTGACAGGTTCTGCAATGGTGATAAAAGCAATGATGTTCTTGATGATGAATATAACTATATAGGAGAGCATGTCTGTCAGGTTAAGGACTGGAATAAGTATCCTGCACAGATGGGAATAAGAGAGTTTTATGGAGGCGACCTTAAGGGTGTGCTTGATAAACTGGATTATCTTGAGGGATTAGGAGTTGAGGTTATATATTTTAATCCGTTATTTGTATCGCCTTCTAATCATAAGTATGATATACAGGACTATGACTATATTGACCCACATTTTGGCGTAATTGTGGACGATGAAGGAGAAGTGCTGAGAGAGGGTGACACTGATAATACCCATGCGACGAGATATATTAGCAGAGTTACAAGAAAGTCGAACCTTGAGGCTAGCAATGATTTTTTGCAAAGGTTGTGCAGGAAATTCATTCAAGAGGCATGAAGGTTATTATAGATGGAGTGTTTAACCACTGTGGTTCATTCAACAAGTGGCTGGATAAGGAACACATTTACAGGGACAGTGCAGATGAATATGCACCGGAGCTTTGAAAGGTATGAAAGTCCATACCACAATTTTTAAGTTTTATTCAAACCAGTGGCCTGATAATAATTCGTATGACGGCTGGTGGGGACATGATACACTTCCTAAAGCTTAATTATGAGGGCTCTAAAGAGCTTGAAGAATATATTCTATCTATCGGCAGGAAATGGTTTCTGCGCCTTATAATGTTGATGGATGGAGACTTGATGTGGCGGCTGACTTAGGCTACAGTCCTGAATATAACCATTATTTCTGGAAGAGATTCCGGGAAGAGGTTAAGAAGGCTAATCCTGATGCTATTATTCTTGCAGAACATTATGGTGATTCATATGACTGGTTACAGGGCGATGAATGGGATACCATAATGAACTATGATGCATTTATGGAGCCTGTTACATGGTTTCTTACAGGCATGGAGAAGCACAGCGATGAGGCAAGACCTGATTCATACGGTAATCCTGATTATTTCTTCGGGGCTATGCATCATAATATGGCAAGAATGGGCGGCCAGAGTGTTGCAATATCAATGAATGAACTGTCTAATCATGACCATTCAAGATTCTTGACAAGAACTAACAGGACAGTCGGAAGAACCAATACACTGGGACCTGAGGCTGCGAATAATAATGTTAACAAGGCTGTGTTTAAGGAGGCTGTTGTCATGCAGATGACATGGCGGCGCGCCTACTGTATATTATGGTGATGAAGCGGGTGTGTGTGGATTCACTGATCCTGATAACAGAAGAACTTATCCATGGGGACATGAGGATACGGAACTGATTGATTTCCATAGGACTGCAATAAAGATGCATAAAGAGAATGATGTATTAAGAAAAGGCTCATATAAGTCACTGTATTCAGCATATAATGTTGTTGCATATGGAAGGTTTACAAGTGATGACGCTGCAATCATTATTGTTAATAATAACGATGATGAGGTGAGAGCCAGAATTCCTGCATGGGAAGTTGGTCTTGGTTTTGATGATGATGTTGAGCAGCTGCTAGTTACATTTGAAGGTGGATACAGTACAGACAGGCTTGGTTATCACCTTCAGAATGGCTGGCTTGATATTGGATTAAGAAAGACTTCAGCTGTGGTTCTTCATAAGATGAAGTGGTGATGCTGTATGTTGTATTTGCACAAGGGCAGGACTAATGTTATAATGCAATGAGACAGCATCGAAACAGAAAGGAATATTATAATGGAATCATATAATTCTAATAATGATAAACCAAAGATTAGTCTTAACCGCAAGAAAAGAATGTGGAACAGATACAGAAATTATATTGCCGGACTGGCAGTGGTAGTCGTGGCAGTTATTATATTTGCAATAGTTTTAAAGAGCTGTAGCAATAAGAACAGCGGCAGGCAGGATGATACTAAAGCAACAACTCCTTCTGTACAGCAGGAGAGTACAGCATCGGTGATACAGGAATCTAAGGAGTCTACGGAGAATGTAACCGAGCAGACAAAAGCAGCTGCTGCAGGCAGGACTTTATCTGTTTCAGGTACACCAGAGACAATGGATTATACATCTTCATCAGCATACAGCAAGGCAGTATTTATTGGTGATTTTGTTGTAAGCGGTATTTCACAGTTTGGTTTTCTTCCTGATGCACAGGTTATTGCATCCAATTCTATGACAAGTGACAAGCTTACAGGATATCTTGACAGTATCGTATCCCAGTCACCTGATTCGGTTTATATTATGGTTGGTATTAATGACCTTAATTATGGAAGCAGATCTGTCGATGATATATATAAGTATGAGAAGGAATTTATTGAAGCAGTCAAGAGTGCAGTACCAGCTGCTGATGTATATGTTCTTTCTGTGCTTCCGGTAAGCAAGAGATTTGAATCATCAAGCAAGGTTAAGCAGACTAATATAGATGCTCTTAACAGTAAGTTTTCAGACAATGCAGCATCACTTGGAATTACTTATGTTGATGTTGCATCTGTTTACAAGGATGGCTCAGGATATTTTGGATCATCTTATACTGATAGCGGATATAATCTTAAGAGCGGATATTATGCATTCTTGCTTAATGCAATTGCAGGAGTAGTTAAATAATGGATTTTCATGTTATGACATTGTTCCCTGATATGATAATGGATGGGCTTAATACAAGTATAACCGGACGTGCAATTAAAGCGGGAGTTATGTCCGTTAAAGCTGATGATATCAGAGAGTATTCTAATGATAAGCATTTAAAGGTTGACGATTATCCTTATGGTGGTGGTGCAGGAATGGTTATGAGAGCTGCTCCTGTCTGCGACTGTTATGAGGATATTGTAAGGAACATTGGAAAAAGGCCAAGAGTTGTTTATATGACACCTCAGGGGTATACATTTACACAGAAGATGGCAGAAGATTTTGCAAAGGAAGATAATCTCGTTATTTTGTGTGGACATTATGAAGGTATTGATGAGAGGGCATTGGAGAATATAGTAACAGATTATGTATCAATCGGTGACTATGTTCTTACAGGTGGAGAACTGCCGGCAATGGTAGTTATAGATACTATTTCAAGACTGGTTCCGGGAGTTCTTAATAATGAGGAATCAGCTGAAACGGAGAGCTTTTCCGATGGGCTGCTTGAGTATCCGCAATACACAAGACCAGCAGACTATAATGGACAATTGGTTCCCGAAGTACTTTTGTCAGGACATCATGCTAATATTGAAAAATGGAGACATGAGAAGTCGATTGAAAGAACGAAAAATACAGACCGGATCTGTATGAAACATATACAAAGGAACATCCTGATGAATTCAGGTAAATTAGGAGAGGGCATTATCAATTATAAAGCAGGGGTTTAAGCTATGGTGGATTTTTTTAAAGCTGAGACTGTTAATTCAGACATTCTTATTGATGAGACAATGTCAATTGTAACAGCAGATGAAAATTTTGAAGCAATTTCAGGCAATAAAGCACTTTTTATATATACAAGATATATACACCCTGTCGATGTCAGCAGATTCACAGAAGCATTAAAGGATTACGCTGAATCCGGTAAGTATATTGTTGTAAGAATGTTATATCAGACAGGCGAATATCACTGGATGCTTACAAGAATTACAGATGGCGGTGTATCTGAGACAAGAGGTCATATGTATGAAATTAATATTATTGATGCCGCATTAATTACTACACAGATAGATAACCTTAATTCGCAGATTAAGAGATATTCTAGCTATCTTGGCATGTGTGAGAATGTCCTGTTTTCTTATGATATTCTTAATGATGACTTTAATATATTTATGACATCAGATGGACACCAGACTTTGTCTTTTTACCGTGGAACATTAAATGCATGGGAAGAAGATAAGATAAAGACTGATGCACTTGGGCTGAATGAGGTAAAAGAACTTGATGGATTTTGCAAGGCACTTGCTAATGGTGAGAAGTTATTCAAGCGGGAGATTACTATTAATACTCTTAATAAGCTTGGAAGACTGGATAAATGTCTTGTGAGAGGTAATACGATTGTTGATGAATATGGAAACAGTATCGTTATAGGTACTATTATAATACTTGAGAGTTCAGATAATCATGTAGTTGAAGAACTCAATATAATATCTGATATGAAAGATCCTGGTACAGATCTGCTTAACAAGCGCGCTATTACTGATTATGTAAGAAAGCTGATAGATTCACAGCCGGGACATACTGTAACAATTGCTATTATTGATGTTGATGATTTTAAGACTATTAATGATACATATGGACATATGTTTGGTGACGAAGTTCTTTGTAAGGTTGCAGATATCTTAAGAGATGCAGTTGGAAGCAGAGGATTGTGTGGAAGAATTGGCGGAGATGAGATGTTTATCATTATGGAAGGACTTAATGATAACGAGGGTATAAGGAATGTTTTAAGAACAATCCGCAATAATACAAAATGGCTGTATCATGATGATCCGCGTAATATTAAGATTACATGTTCAATTGGTTCAGCAACTTATCCTAATGATGCCAAGAGTTATGATGAATTATTTAAGATAGCTGATAAGGTTCTTTACCTTGCTAAAGAAAAGGGAAAAGACAGATATATCATTTACCATGAGGATATACATAGGGAATATGTATATGGAATGGGAAGGATTGTTGACCTTAATGATAAAGTGTTTTACAAGTACCATAAGATGGAGGTTGTTAATACCATTATCAGGGAATACAAGGAAGCTGATGACGCAAGAAGAAAGGAACTGATAGATATTGTGGCAGTAGCATTTAATATTAATACTATTGCAATATATGACAGAACTGAGCTGACAAAGCATATTCTGTATGGTGACCAGCGTATGACAGATGATGACGGAAGCTTTTTCAAGGAAGATAATTATATTCCCAACTTTAGGGAAGATGGCATATTTGTAATAGATAACATCAACTTTTTTGAAACAAAGGCTCCAGCAGTATATAAAGTGTATTCTGAATACGGAATTGTTCAGGCTGTCCAGTACATTATAGGTGGAGATATTAAGAAGAATAACAATATTATTTCTTATGGAAGATATAAGCTTGATAAGAAATGGGCAGAGAGCGACATGAATTTCCTTGCTATTATAGGTGATTACATAGGAAGAATATTCCTGAAAGAGAGAAAACATGATTAACAGATATGTTGCACTGGATATTGAGACTACAGGTCTTAATCCGGCTGTTGACAGAATTATTGAAGTTGGAATGGCAAGAGTGGAAGATGGTCAGATAACACAGAAGTATTCTACGCTTGTGTATCCGGGAATAAGTGTAAGTGAGCGCATAACAGAGCTTACAGGCATACATAATGAGGAACTGGCAGGTAAGCCGAGAATTGAAGAAATTATAGGAGACATAACGCGTTTTATAGGTGACTGGCCAATACTTGGACATAATGTTACATTTGACTTCAGTTTTCTTAAGAGAGCAGCAGTCAATAATGGATATACTATTACTGATGATGGAATAGATACATTAAAGATTGCCAGAAGGCTTCTTCCGGAGCTGGAACATAAGAATCTGTCTTTTGTGCCAGTATTTTAATATAGATCCAGGCAGGTCACACAGAGCATACGATGATGCAGTCAGTGCAAGTGTACTTTATGGGAAATTAGAAAAATTAAAGCCAGAAGATAATAGTTTCAGCAATACTACGAAGCTGGTATACGTTGTAAAGAAGGATTCACCAATAACACTGCCACAGAAAAGATATCTCGCAGCACTTGTAGAAAAGCACAATATAAAGCTTGAGATTCCTATGGAAGAAATGACTAAAAGCATGGCTTCAAGACAGATAGATACAATAATAGCACAGTATGGAAAATAATTCGTACTGTGCTATTTTAGCATATTGTTAAGCTGCTCAATAATATTATCACGACTGAGACTTTAAGCATTCCAGCTTTTCTTTAGTTTTCTGATATCGTCAAATCTGTCTGTTGCAGCATATATTATTGCAAGGTCAATGTAGTTTGAGGATATATCTGAGCCAATGCTGATTCCGTACTCAAGGAATGAAAGGGCATCAGCTGTGTCGTTGTTATCAATAAGCGCATGACCTAATGAAGCGATTGCTTTATGAGTGTAGTGAAATTGTCATCATATTCAGTAAGCTCTGTAAGATTAGCAGCTCCATATGACAGCTTAAGCTCAGTGTTGCTTATTCCGGTAAGGTTGAGTATTTTCTTATCTTTAAGTCCTGTAATTGTGTTGTATGAACGCATCATGCCAGAATTATTGGAAAGTAACTGGTTAAATGTATCATTACCTGAATTAATTAGTGGCAGATTATCGGGAATTGATATATAATTAAGTCTGCTGATGTCTTTACGGCGTACCTGATTCGCTTTTGTCTCACGGTCAAGGAATTGCTGATTTCTTGATTTGTGATTTCTGGTGCTTTTTATGGCAAACTGAAGGATGATTATGAGTATGATAAAATATGGCAGTATGAAATGCATGAATGTTATTCCTTTTCGTGTAACCCCGCTGTTATATTGTGTGGAGGTAATTATGATTAATTTTAATAATAAGAAAACTAAAGCTGGTTCACTGCAATATTAATATTGATACTTATTGTTGCAATGGTTGTTCCAATGGTAGCATATCTTATCCCTTAATATTGAATTGCTTCACTTAAGAATCTATATAAGAGTATAGAATTAATATTGATTTAATGCAACATTTTTGGAGAGACAAATGTTATGAAAAGAGGTAAAATATCAGATACAATCCTTGACAGGTCTGTTTTCAAACTGCTTGGCAGGAGAGGAAATACTTCAAAACCTGCATATGGACAGGATGCAGCGCATATACATAGTCAGGGATGGGATACGCTTGCAGCTGCTGCAACAGGAAGTCTGGCTGTATATAGGGCAGTTAATAACATAAGTGCCGAAGGTGGTGCGGCTGATTGTATTATGAATACAATTATAATAGATGAGAAATCAAGAGAAATCCGTCTTAAAGAAATTATAAAGGAACTTGACAGACAGTGTCAGGTTGTTGGTGTAGGTATTGCAGGAGGGCATACTACAGTATGTCCGAATGTTAACAGTCCGGTTGTTTCTGTTACTGCAATTGGGCATAAGCTCAGAACACATCAGAAAGCTGTTGCAGGGCAGGATATTGTTATGACAAAGCATATAGGAATGAGTGGTATTAGAACTGTTATATCACACAAAGGGATGAGATACTTAATGTTTTGCCAGAGGACGTTATTAATAAGGCATTTGCTGCTGATGAAGAACTCATTATAGCTAAAGAGGCACAGATATTTATAAAGCAGAATATTGACGGGGCAATGCATGATGCATCGGAAGGCGGCATATTTGCAGCACTATGGGATATGGCAGAGTATTCAGGTACAGGTCTGGATATAGATTTGAGGCATATTTCCGTAAAACAGGAAATTATTGAAATCTGTGAATTATTTAATGTTAATCCATATATATTGGACTCAATGGGATGTTTATTAATGACATGTAAAAATGGATGTGATATAGTAAATACAATGAAGCAGAATGGCATTGAAGCTGCTGTTATTGGTAAGATAACGGATGGCAATAACAGGATTATTCACAATACTGAGGAAGACAGATATTTAGGTCTTCCTGAGCAGGATGAGATATACAGATTTATATAATTAGCAGGAGGATTGCGTTATGAGAGAGAAGATTCTTGATGTTCTTGAGAAGAATGGAAGGATAGACCTTAAGGAGATGGCTATTATGCTTGGTTATTCTGAAGCAGAGGTCGCTAATGAAATAGCGGATATGGAGAAGGAACATATTATCTGCGGATATAATGCGGTCATTAACTGGGATAAGACTGGTGAAGAGAAAGTGACAGCACTTATTGAGGTTAAGGTTACTCCACAGAGAGGATTAGGTTTTGACAGTATTGCAGAGCGCCTTTACAAATACGATGAGGTAACATCAGTTTATCTCATGTCAGGAGGCTTTGATTTTACTGTTATTATAGAAGGTAAATCAATGAAGTCAGTGGCTCAGTTCGTCGCGGCGAAACTCGCACCATTAGATTCAGTCCTTAGTACATCAACACATTTTGTACTTAAGAAATATAAGGACTACGGAACAATAATAGAGGACGAGGCTAAAGACGAAAGGATGCTGATTACACCATGAGAAACCCATTATCACAGAAAATAACAGGTATACAGCCATCAGGAATAAGAAAGTTCTTTGATGTTGTAAGCGAGATGCCGGATGCTATTTCTTTAGGAGTAGGTGAACCTGATTTTGATACTCCCTGGAATGTAAGAGAAGAAGGTATATATGCCCTTGAAAAAGGAAGAACATTTTACACATCTAATGCAGGTCTAAAGGAATTAAGAGAAGAGATATGTAATTATCTTGCGAGAAAGATGGATTTACATTATGATCCTATCAAAGAAGTTCTTGTAACAGTAGGTGGAAGTGAGGCAATTGATGTTGCATTAAGATGTATGTGCGATCCGGGTGATGAGGTGCTTATTCCACAGCCTAGCTATGTATCATATCTTCCATGTGCAGTTATGGCTGATGCAAAGCCTGTAATTATTGAATTAAAGGAAGAAAACGAGTTTAAGCTTACTAAGGAAGAGCTGCTTGCCAGTATAACAGATAAAACTAAAGTACTTGTTATGCCATTTCCTAATAATCCTACAGGTGCTGTTATGACAAGGGAGGAATTGGAAGAGCTTGTACCTGTCATAATTGAGAAGGACATATTTGTTATATCGGATGAGATATATTCAGCTCTTACATATAACGGAGAGCATTGTTCAATAGGAAGTCTTCAGGGATGAAAGAGAGAACAATAGTAATTAATGGTTTTTCTAAGGCATTTGCAATGACAGGCTGGAGACTGGGCTATGCATGCCTTAAAGGAAATAATAAGCCAGATGACTAAGCTTCATCAATATGCAATTATGTGCGCACCGACTAACAGCCAGTTTGCAGCAGTGGAGGCACTTAAGAATTGTGATATGGAAGTTGAGAAGATGGTTACTGCTTATGATCAGAGACGAAGATATCTTATGCATGCTTTTAAAGAAATGGGGATTGATTGTTTTGAGCCATTTGGAGCATTTTATGTATTTCCATCAATCAAGAAATTTGGCTTATCTTCGGAAGAATTCGCAAACAGATTACTCAGGAGCAGAAGCTGGCTGTTGTTATGGAACAGCATTTGGAGACTGTGGAGAAGGTTTTTACGAATATCATATGCATATTCTATTGACAATCTTAAAGAAGGACTTGAGAGAATAGAGAAGTTTATCAATACACTTAAGTAAGGAGAATAAGAAATATGGCAGAGATTAATGTTGACCATATCAATCCTTTTCTGATGGCAGCAAGTACAATTATGCGTGATGCCTGCCAGATGGAGATGAGTATAGGAAAACCATATGTTAAAACAACTGAATTTGGAGAGGATTCAGTTATAATTATGATAGGTATTACAGGTGAGATGAGAGGTCAGGTCATGATAGCCATGAAGATTACCAAGGCATGTGAGATTGCATCAAAGATGATGATGGGATGCCAGTGCCAGAGCTGGATGATATGGCTATGAGCGCAATAAGTGAGCTTGGTAATATGATAATGGGTAATGCAGCAACGATTCTTTCTACAAAGGAATTGGAATTGATATTACACCGCCTACGGTATGCCGTGGTGCGATGAAGATATCGCAGTCATATGCCAGAAATGTATGTATACCGATGTCTAGTGATGGTAGCATGGTTCTGGAACTTGATATTGCAGTAAAAGGTGACTGATAAGGATATGTTGAATATAGTTTTACATGAACCAGAGATGCCGGCTAATACTGGCAATATAGGAAGAACATGTGTGGCAACAGGTGCGAGGCTGCATCTTATAGGACCATTAGGATTTAAGATTAATGATAAGATGTTAAAAGGGCAGGACTTGATTACTGGGATAAGCTTGATGTTACTGAGTATGATGATTATAATGACTTTCTTGCTAAGAATCCGGGTGCTAAGGTATATATGGCTACAACCAAGGCACATAAGACATATACAGAAGTTAATTATGAAGAAGACTGTTATATAATGTTTGGAAAGGAAAGTGCGGGGATACCGGAGGAGATACTTGTTGATAATGAGGATACATGTATCAGAATTCCGATGATAGGAGATATAAGATCACTTAATCTTTCTAATTCAGTGGCAATCGTTCTTTACGAAGCACTCCGACAGCATGATTTTTCACACATGAATTGTGAGGGACATCTTCACAGACTTAACTGGAAGGAATAATAAAACACACGGACATACAAGTTATGCATGTCCGTGTGTTTTTTATTTTGCAAGTTCAAGTGTGAATATGAATTCTGTTCCGACACCTAAAGTACTTACAACATCAATGTTTTCACCATGTGCCTGAATAACTTCCTTAGTTATTGAAAGACCAAGACCGGAACCTTTCTTATCACGTCCCCTTGAAGAATCTGACTTATAGAATCTGTCCCAGATTTTATCAATGTCTTCTTTGGAAATTCCACAGCCGGTATCCTTTATGGATATCTGAGCTTTCTCGCCCTTTTCCTTGACTGTTATGTATATGTAAGAATTTTCTTTACTGAACTTAATGGCGTTGTCTATAAGATTATATATAACCTGCTGGATTCTGCCCTTGTCTGCCTTAACATTCTGTACACTGTTGGCATATGTTATATTGAATTTAATGCCTTTTTTCTTGCATGTTCCTTCAAATGTTTCAACAGTATGACGGATTATAGAATTAAGGTCAAATGTTGATATATCAAGTCTTACTGACTTAGGATCCAGTTCGTTAAGTGTAAGTATGTTGCTGGTCAGCTTAGTAAGACGTTCTGTCTCAAAAAGCATGATACCAATATATTTATCAAGCATTTCAGGAGGAATAGTTCCGTCCTGGATAGCTTCCAGATATCCCTTGATAGAAGTAAGCGGAGATCTGAAATCGTGAGATATATTAGACAGGAACTTCTGCTGGAATTTATCTGATTCATTGCTGTGAAGCCATGTAATCAAGAGACATTCCAAGACGTCCAATCTCATCATTATGCATAGGTTTAACGTGATAGGAAAGATTACCTTTACTGTATTCGTTAGTTGCCCTTGTGATTTCTTTAATAGGTCTGTGAACCTGAAAGAAATATAGAACAAGGAATGCAGATGACAGAATAAGTACAATTGCAAGTGTAAGATAATTTGTGTTAAATGTGTCATAAACGCGTTCAACGATGGCAGATTCAGGTATATTAATAACAACATAACCCTTAATTTCGAAGGAGTTAGAGATAGGCGAAAAACACTTAATGCAGGTTCGGAAAACAGTCCGTAAAAATCCCATAAAATATCGTGTTTTCCTTTGAGGTCACCATAGTCAAAATCATTGATTGAGAATAAAATCCTGTCCTCATTACTCTTGTCCGTGGAACTGTTGTTAGTATCAAGAATGACATCACCAGAAGGAGTAATGAACATAATTCTGGTGTCGTTAAATGTGGATAATGATTTCATTTCAAGTTCTATTCGTCTCAGCTTGATTCTGCAAGATAATCAAGAGCATATTCATTGGCTATTTCATTGGCCTGAAGATATAATCTGTCTGAATAATAGTTGTATATGTGCTTATAATCTGCTTTATAGCATATTGTTGATACAAGAATAAAACTGATTACACATATAGCTATATATATGAAAATGTGTTTGCTGAGTGTACTGAATCCTTTCAATGTTAGTCTGCCTCCCTTGTTCTGCCCTTTATTTAGTTACGAACTTGTAACCAATTCCCCATACTGTTTCAATATTCCAGTGGACATGATCCTTGATTTTCTCACGGATTCTCTTAATGTGTACATCAACGGTTCTTGTATCTCCGATATATTCATATCCCCATATATTGTCAAGAAGCTGTTCTCTTGTAAACACCTGATTAGGAGCAGATGCTAAGAAATATAAGAGCTCAAGTTCCTTAGGTGGCATCTCGACATTTTTGCCCATATAATTAACCGAATAATTATCGAGGTTGATAGAGAGGTCGGGGTAATTGACACATTTGGCATTAGAAGAATCAACACCGATACTCTGAGGCATATGGTATCTTCTAAGCACAGCCTTTACACGGGCAACCATCTCTTTAGTTTCAAAAGGTTTGATGATATAGTCGTCTGCACCAAGCTCAAGTCCTAGTACCTTGTCAAATGTTTCGCCCTTGGCGGAGAGCATAATTATAGGAACATTGTTATTCTCTTCTTATCTCACGGCACACCTGATAGCCGTCAATACCGGGAAGCATGAGGTCTAAAAGAATGAGATTGGGCTTGAATACAGAAAGCTCAGACAGAGCACTTTCTCCATCATACACAATCTTTGTTTCGTAACATTCTTTTGTAAGATACAAAGATATAAGTTCTGCAATATTTTCATCATCATCTACAATAAGTATTCGCTGTTTAGATGCCATAATAATATCCCCCAATAATAATTATTTGAAATCAACAATAGTTACACCAGCATCACCCTCGCCGATTTCGCCGAGGCGGAAGCTCTTTATATATGGAACACCGCGAAGATAAGCGATTACACCGTTTCTTAATGCGCCGGTTCCTTTACCGTGAACGATACGGACCTGTGGAATCCTGGCAATGTAAGCGTCATCAAGATATTTATCAAGGCGGGCAACAGCCTCGTCAACTGTACAGCCGAGAAGATTAATCTCAGTTGATATTCCTGCTGATTTGCTCATCTTAATCTTACCGGAACCGCCAGCAGCCTTAGATGGAGCTTCCTTTGGCTCTTTATAGTCTGAAAGAATTTCAAGATTCTTGATATCAATCTTAGTGCTTAATGCACCTACTTGAACAGTAACCTGCTTCTTGGCTGGATGAATTGCAGAAACAGTACCGGAAACATTCATAGTAAGAACTTTTACATGCATGCCTGTCTTGAATTCAGATATATCATGTGCCTTGTGTGCTTTAACCTTGGCAGGCTCTACCTTTAACTTTGCCTGATTCTTATTCATCTTCTCACGGACAGCAGTACGGTGCTTTTCAAGCTCAGCAACTGTCATTCCGTGCTTGTTCATGGCTTTGATAGTTTCATCTGCGAAATCCTTGGCATCTTTTAAGATGGCAGCAGCCTGTTCATTGGCCTTACGGATAATGTTGTCAGTTCTTTCATCAAGCCTTTCATTCTTAGCCTGAAGCTTTTCTTTAAGAGAGGCAATCTCAGCCTTATAACTTTCAACCTCAGCCTGCTCCTTCTCAAGAGAAATTCTTGCATGCTCAAGGTCAGATACGATATCTTCAAAATGTACATCTTCCGCGTTAAGTCTTTCTGATGCGTCAGAGAGAATATAATCAGGAAGTCCGAGTTTCTTAGAGATTGCAAATGCGTTACTTTTTCCCGGAATGCCTATAAGCAGTCTGTAAGTAGGACGGAGCGATTCAACATCGAACTCACAGCTTGCATTTTCAACACCTTCAGTAGAAAGCGCATAAAGCTTGATTTCACTGTAGTGAGTTGTTGCCATGGTTGTAACACCGCGCATCTTAAGGTCATTAAGGATTGCGATAGCAAGGGCAGCACCTTCTGTAGGGTCAGTTCCGGCACCAATCTCATCAAAAAGTACAAGGCAGTTTTCATCAGCTTCTTTAAGAATCTTAACAGTGTTGGTCATGTGTGATGAAAATGTACTTAAACTCTGTTCAATACTCTGCTCATCACCAATATCAGCGTATATATTCTTAAATACGGCAATGTCTGAATGGTCAAGAGCCGGAATGAATAAACCTGACTGTGCCATAAGTGTGAGGAGTCCTACAGTCTTTAATGAAACAGTCTTACCACCTGTGTTAGGACCGAGTGATGATAAGAAGCTTAAAATCTGTTCCAAGATAGATGTCAATAGGAACAACAGTATGTGACTCAATAAGAGGGTGACGTCCTTTTTTGATATTGATAATTCCTGATGTATTCATGACTGGACGGCTTGCATGCATATGTCTGGCAAGCTGTGCCTTTGCAAATATACAGTCAAGTTCGACAAGTATTTCATAATCACACAGAAACTCCTCTGTGTGTTCACCGGCTTTTGCACTTAAGTCAGCAAGAATAACTTCAATCTCTGCTGCTTCCTTAAGCTCTAACTCACGGATATCATTATTGAGCTTTACAACTGCTGCAGGCTCAATAAAGAGAGTAGAACCAGTAGATGACTGGTCATGTATCATACCAGGAAATGCTGACTTATATTCAGCTTTGACAGGCAGACAGTAGCGTCCCTGTCTTGTGGTAATAACATAATCCTGAAGATAAGTCCTGTAAGTAGGAGAATTAAGCAATTTGTTAAGTTCAGAATGTATTCTGTCATTGGCTATTGATTTGCTTCTTCTGATACTTCTTAAGTTGGAACTTGCGTCATCACTTATCTCATCTTCAGAGATAATACATTTCTTAATCTGGGAATTGAGAGCATCAACAGTTGCAAGGTTTTCAAGCATTCCTGATATAGAATCTTCACGATGCTCATAGTAATCCTTAACATGCTTTGCACATGAAAGGATGGCACTTATATTAAGAAGTTCTGATATATTAAGGGAGCTTCCAACCTTAAGTCTCGCAACAGAAGCACGTATATCCTTAGTCTGGCTGAAATCAACAGTACCTTTCTGAAAAATTCTTGAAAGTGCATCATTAGTCTCATTGAGACGTAAGTTGATGTCTGTTATATCAGTCATAGGCTTTAAGTTACGAAGTATTTTCTTAGCTCCGTCACAGCATGCATAGGAAACAAGCTGGTCGGTAATTTTATAAAATTCCAAAGTGGATAAAGATTTCTTATTCACGAAAGACCTCCAAAAACTAAAAACAATCTTTTCATACTTTATAAGTTTACAGCATTTAAGGTAAAAAAACTATATTTTGCTTATAAATATTTACATGTAAGTCATAAATTGTTCATAATCGTAATATAAACTATGATATAATTGTATTCATAAGAGACGAAAATTACATAAGGAGTCCGAAATGGGAACTAATGAAGATGATAAGGAAAAGTATGACCTGTATACAGAACAGGTAGTTCTTCATCCGGCTAAGAAATACAAGTGGCTTATAAGAATAGGCAAGCTGTTGCTTTTTGCTGTTTCTGTCGTAATAGCGGCAACTTTGTTTATGGTATTTTATATCCGGTATTGCAGAAAAGGATTGAAGAAAGAATAAGGACAAGAATGTCATATATATCCAGAAGGATAATTACATACTTGCAGAGAACCAGACGGCAGAATATTCAGATATATTGACAGAGAAGCTGAAAGATAATTATGAGGCTGCTATGGCAGCTCTTCGCGCAAAAGTTGAGGATGTTAATAAATGTGTGGTTTCTGTTGACATTGAACAGCCATTTTCTGATGTTCCGACAATTGAAAGCAGTCAGACAGAGGTGGCAGGACTTGTGGTTGCCAATGTTAATTCAACATATCTTGTGCTTACAAGCTCAAGCCTTTTAGAACCTGGAATGAATTATATAGTAAGGCTTTCTGATGAAGTCCAGACAGAAGCTGCATTTGTATGCAGAAACACGGCTTCAGGAATAGGGATTGTGAGTATTAATGCATCTAAGCTTACAGCTGAACAACGTAACAGTATCGCAGTTGCACAGCTTGATAATTCTTATATGTTAAAGCAGGGGGATCTTGTTATTGCATCAGGAAAGCTTTATGAGACTTCGAAAGGTGTGTCATACGGAACAATTGCAGGTTCTAAGGTTGAGTATAGTAAAGACAGCGGTTATGAGGTTTTTGAGACAAGTGTAAGCATTACGGCGGGCGGTTTTGCAATATTGTTTAATTCTGAAGGAAATGTAGTTGGTGTATCTAAGGCTTCAACAGATACAAGTACGAAATTCATTGGAATATCTGACCTTAAGGCACAGATTGAGACTATGATTAATGAGCATGGAATCATGTACTGTGGTATTACAGGACAGAATGTAACAGAGGAGCTTGCAGCCAAATACGGACTTCCGAGTGGTGTATACATATCTAATGTGGATATTGATTCACCGGCTTATTATGCAGGATTGCAGGCAGGAGATGTAATTAGTGCAATTAATGGACAAAGTATTTTGACAATTCAGCAGTTTAGTGAGAAACTATATCAGTGCGCTGATGGAGAAGCTATGTATGTGACAGCTATGAGGCAGGGAAAAGATGGCTATTCAGATGTAGCATTTTCAGTAAGTGTACAGCTAAAACAACTTAATTAACGGAGGCAGAAGGATTTATGCGTTATATAGAGACTCTTAAAGATGGTGAGAGAATTTCAGAGGTATATCTGTGCAAATCAAAATCAATAGCACTTACTAAGACAGGCAAGGAATATGCCAATGTAATGCTTGCTGATAAGACAGGACAGATTGACTCTAAGATATGGGACCTTAATTCAGGCGGAATTGCTGAATTTGATGTTAATGATTATGTTGCGGTAACAGGACAGGTAACAAGCTATAACGGAGCATTACAGTTTAAGATAGAGAGAGCAAGAATTGCATCAGAGAATGAATATGTTGCAGCAGATTATGTACCATCTTCAAGATATAATATTGATAATATGTTTGCAGAACTGATGAAGTATGTAGACAGTGTTAAGAGTACATATATGAAGCAGCTGTTATATTCTTTCTTTAAAGATGAAGCATTTGCAAAGAAGTTCAAATGTGTATCAGCAGCCAAGACAGTACATCATGGTTTCGCTGGCGGATTGTTAGAGCACAGCTTAAGTGTTACAAGATTATGTGACAAGATGAGCAGCAACTATGATTTTCTTAACAGGGATCTGCTTATAACATGTGCAATGCTGCATGATGTCGGCAAGGTTAAGGAATTATCTGAATTTCCTAAGAATGATTACACTGACGAGGGTAATTTCTTAGGACATATCGTTATTGGATATGAGATGGTTATGGAGAAGGTTAAGCAGATAGACGGATTCCCTGATATGCTTGCAATGCAGATTGGACACTGCATACTTTCACATCACGGAGAGCTTGAGTACGGCTCACCTAAGAAGCCATCAATAGCAGAGGCTGTCGCATTATCTATGGCTGATAATATGGATGCAAAAGCTTGAGACACTAAGAGAAGCGCTTGAAGCCAAGGATACCAACGACTGGCTTGGTTATAACAGATGGCTTGATTCTAATATAAGAAGGACAACTAATGAGTTTTAAGAAAGATGATAAAGTAACATTTGTAATAGAAGATATAGGAACCGGAGGAGAGGGTATCGGCAAGGTTGACGGATATACTCTCTTTGTTAAGGATGCGATAATCGGAGATAAGATTGAGGCAAAGATTATTAAAGCCAAGAAGAATTACGGCTATGCAAGGCTTGAAAAGATTATCGAGGCTTCATCTGACAGAGTGACTCCTGCCTGTCTTGTTGCGAGACAGTGCGGTGGCTGTCAGATTCAGCAGATGAGTTATCAGGCACAGCTAAGATTTAAGGAAAAGCTGGTTGACGATAATCTCAAGCGAATCGGTAAGATAGAAGGCTATGAGTTTTTCCCGGCTATCGGAATGGAAGAGCCTTTCAGATACAGAAATAAAGCACAGTATCCGGTTGGAACTGCCAAAGATGGAAGCGTTGTGATGGGCTTCTATGCAGGAAGAACTCATTCTATTATCTCATGTACAGACTGCAAGATTGGTGCTGTCGAGAACCAATATATTCTTGCTGTGATAAAGAGCTGGATGGAGCTCAACGGTGTTGCACCATATGATGAACAGACCAGAAAAGGGCTTGTGCGTCATGTCCTTATAAGAACAGGCTTTCACACAGACGAGATAATGGTCTGTCTTGTTATTAACGGCACCAAGATGTCTGATAAGTTAAAGGAATCGCTTGTAGGGCGCCTTACAGAAGTGTCGCTTGATTCAGATATAAGTACAGACAAATGCATCAAATCAATTATGCTTAATTACAACACGGAGAACACTAATGTCATTCTTGGCAGACAGTGCGAGACTCTGTGGGGAAAAAGTTATATTGAAGATTATATCGGTGACATTAAGTATCAGATATCACCGCTTTCGTTCTTTCAGGTTAATCCAAGACAGACTGAGAAGTTGTACGGAAAAGCCCTTGAATACGCAGGACTTACAGGCAATGAGACTGTATGGGACTTGTATTGTGGAATAGGAACAATATCGTTATTCCTTGCCAAGAATGCAAGAAAGGTATATGGTGTTGAGATTGTTCCGCAAGCCATAGAAGATGCTAAGAACAATGCGGCAATTAACGGCATTGATAATGCTGAATTCTTTGTCGGAAAGGCTGAGGAGGTCGTACCACATTTTTATGAAGAAATGGCGCGGCTGGCAACAGACACATCTGCAACAGAGGCTCAGCGTGAGGAAGCAAGAAAGAGCATTACTCCTGATGTCGTAGTCGTTGACCCGCCAAGAAAGGGCTGCGATGAGTCGCTTCTTGACACGATTGTCAAGATGTCGCCTGAGCGTATCGTGTATGTAAGCTGCGATTCGGCAACACTCGCCCGTGACTTAGGACTCCTTGCGGCTAAGGGTTACAAGACTGTTAAGGTACAGCCTGTGGACCAGTTTTCGCATACGGTGCATGTGGAGAGTGTGGCACTGATTTTGAAAGAACAGCCGGCAATTGATTAATGTTGTAGCATGAAGGTATCATTGCACAGAATAGATGCTCAAAATTAAAAGAGAAGTATGTGATTGAAATAAAGCATACGACAAAACAACGCATTGCGTAACATACAAGACTATGTTACAATAATAAAAATGCATTGAGAGGGGATATATTATGACTATAGCAGAGACAATAAAACAGCTTAGAGAAAGCGTTGGAATGACTAGAAAAGAATTTTCACAGCACACAGGTATTCCTGTGCGTACATTAGAGGACTGGGAGGCATCAAGAAGAACTCCACCAGAATATATTCCACGGCTGATTGCATACCAGTTAAAGTATGAGGAGCTGCTCAGAGAGAAAGAAAATGACAATTTATAATTGAGTTTTAATTTATAAAAAGTGTTCTGATTAGAGCACTTTTTATAAAATTTTAAGTAGCCAGTACAATTATTAGATGTTAATATATTACTATGTAACCCGAAACTGATATTTAAGAGCAAAGGGAGATTTTATTGAAGGCTGGATTATTAAGGACACAATTTAGTTACCAGAATACAGTGGTAAGAGAGAAGATGAAGGAAAAGACAAAGGAGTCTGTTAGTGCGGTAGTACCAATAATGCTTATAGTGTTGCTTCTTGGCTTCACAATAGCACCTCTTTCACCTAGTATACTGGTTGAATTCATTGTTGGAGCCGTGCTGGTTATTATTGGCATGGTGTTTTTTTCTTTAGGGGCAGAATTGTCCATGACGCCAATGGGAGAAAGAGTTGGTGGAAGCATGTTAAGGACTAAGAAATTATGGATGATTATAGCGATTGGATTTATCCTTGGAGTTATAATTACAGTTTCTGAGCCGGATTTGCAGGTGCTTGCAGGTCAGGTGGCGGCAGTACCTAACATGGTGCTTATATTATCGGTAGCAGTTGGAGTAGGTGTATTTCTTGTTGCTGCACTCTTAAGAATACTTTTTGGAATACCGTTAGCACCGCTTCTGCTGGTGTTTTATGCAATTGTTTTTGCACTTGCGATGTTTGTTCCTAAAGGCTTTCTTGCAGTTGCATTTGATTCAGGGGGAGTAACAACCGGTCCGATGACTGTACCATTTATAATGGCTCTTGGTGTGGGTATTTCTTCTATCCGAAACGACAAACATGCCGGCAATGATAGTTTTGGTCTTGTATCATTATGTTCAATCGGACCAATACTCGCAGTTCTTATTCTTGGAATGGTTTATAGTACAGAGGGTAATTTTACAACAACAGCAATTACTGAAGTAGGCGATTCTGTTGAACTTGGTAAGCTGTTCCTGTATGAGATACCGAAATATCTGAAAGAAATAGCACTGTCACTTCTTCCGATAATTGTATTTTTCGTAGTGTTTCAGATATTTGCTCCAAAGATGAATAAGAAGTCGCTTATGAAGATATGCGTTGGACTTGTGTATACATATATTGGACTTGTACTTTTTCTTACAGGTGCTAATGTTGGATTTATTCCAGCAGGTAATTATCTTGGATCAGTGCTTGCTTCATTATCATTTAGATGGATTATCGTACCTACTGGCATGATAATAGGATATTTCATTGTTAAGGCAGAGCCTGCTGTATATGTGCTTATGCATCAGGTAGAAGAACTGACATCGGGAAGCATATCAGGCAAATCAATGCAGATAAGTCTTTCTGTTGGTGTGGCAGTATCTGTTGGTCTTTCGATGATAAGAGTGCTGACAGGCATCTCAATATTATATTTTCTTATTCCGGGTTATGGAATAGCACTGATACTTACGCTTTTTGTTCCTAAGATATTCACTGCCATAGCATTTGACTCCGGAGGAGTTGCGTCAGGTCCGATGACAGCTACATTTTTACTGCCACTGGCACAGGGAGCATGTCTCGCAGTAGGCGGTAATATTGTAACTGACGCATTCGGTGTTGTTGCCATGGTTGCCATGACACCTCTTATAACTTTGCAGATACTTGGTGTTATATACAGAATCAAGGACAGCAGGAAAGAGAATGTGCCACAGACTGTTACACCTGTTGTGGATATGTTTGCAGAGTTTTCGGATGATACAATTATTGAATTATAGAGGTAGATGGATATGAGCAAAGTATATGTAATGGTAACGATATGCAGCAGAAAAAATATGCCGCGTTTTGTTGAATGCTATAAGGATTATAATGTTGAAGCAGCTGATATATCATTAGGCCGTGGAACAGCGTCAAGTGATGTGCTTGATTTACTGGGACTTGAGGATGACGAGAAGGGTATTCATATGTCACTTGTTACAGAGGAGACATGGAAGAATGTTAAGAAGGGCTTCAGAGTAAGTTAAGAATAGATGTGTAGGAACCGGAATCGCATTTATAATGCCGCTAAGCAGTATTGGCGGCAAGAGAGAGCTGGGATTCTTAATTGACGGGCAGGAATATAAGAAAGGAGATGAGAGCACATTGAAGGATACTAAACATGAACTTATTGTTGCAATAGCTAATTATGGATATAATACACAGGTGATGAGAGCAGCGGAAGAAGGCGGTGCAACAGGTGGAACGGTGCTTCATGGAAAGGGTGTTGGAATGAAGCGGGCAGAGCAGTTCCTTGGAGTTTCGCTTGTTTCAGAGAAGGAAGTAATTCTTATTGTTGCAAAGTCATCACAGAAAAATGCTATTATGCGTGCTATAATGGACAAAGCCGGCGTAGACAGCAAGGCAGGAACTATTGTGTTCTCACTTCCTGTTACAAGTACGGCAGGACTGCGTATTCTTGAGGATTCGCAGGATGAAGAGGTTGATGATGAAAACAATAATTGATTACCAGAATGATGAAAGAGAAAAGGTTCTGCTTGATGTAAGAGACAAGCAGGAATTCGAGAAGGAAACATATCCCGGAGCAAGAAATTGGTACTGGGAGGAACTGATTAAGGTGCTTGAAGAAACACCGGAGGAATTCACACAGCAGTTTGATAAGAGTGTTCCTATATATCTTCTGTGCTATACGGGTCTGCACAGTGATGATCTGGCAGATATTCTTGAAGAAATGGGTTATGAGGTCTACAGTCTGTATGGCGGCTGGGGCGCTTATATGAAGTGGAAGTTCGAGAATTATGTCAAGAAAGCACAGGCAGAGAATGAGCTTTCAGGTGAAGAAAGAGTTAAGGAAATAGAGCGGAGCATAGTCAAGAAGTTCAGAAAGCCTATATGGAGAAAGTTCACACAGGCACTTAATGAATACGACCTTATACAGGATGGAGATAAGATTGCAGTCTGTATATCAGGCGGTAAGGACTCAATGCTTATGGCGAAGCTTTTTCAGGAGCTTAAGAGGCATGGAAAGAATAATTTTGAACTTGTATTTCTGGTTATGAATCCGGGATACAATAATATTAATTATCAGGTTATTCTTAATAATGCAAAGATTCTTGATATTCCTATAACCGTGTTCAAATCAGAGATATTTGATACGGTTGCAGATATAGAGGAGTCTCCATGTTATCTGTGTGCCCGAATGAGAAGAGGATATCTGTATAGTAAGGCTAAAGAGCTTGGATGTAACAAGATAGCGTTAGGTCATCATTATGATGATGTTATTGAGACAATTCTTATGGGAATGTTGTATGGTGCGCAGATTCAGACTATGATGCCAAAGCTTCACAGCACTAATTTTGAGGGCATGGAGCTTATAAGACCGCTTTACCTTATAAGAGAAGCAGATATAATACATTGGAGAGATTATAATAATCTTGCATTTATACAGTGTGCATGCAGGCTTACAGAGAGCTGTGCTTCATGTGGCGGAACAGAAAAGGGTTCTAAGAGAGGCGAGATTAAGCAGCTTATCAAAGACCTGACTAAGGTAAGCCCTTACATTGAGAAGAACATTTTCAGAAGTGTTGAAAACGTTAATCTTGATACAGTTATTGCATATAAGCAGTATGGTGTTAAGCATAATTTCCTTGAAAGATATGAGGAAATGGGAAGACTCAACGGTGCGTCAGGCAGCCAGACAGCAGATAATAAGGAGATGGAATAAATATGTCATCACAATATAATTGCGATTACTGCAACAACCTTGTATATGACGAGGAGATTGAAGGATATGTATGTGATGTTGATATGGACGAGGACGATTACGCAAGACTTTTAAGTTCTTCATATAAGCAGTGTCCATATTATCAGAGCAATGATGAATATAAGATAGTACGTCATCAGATGTAATGTTTATATTAAGGGGGAATCTATGGACGATAAGAGGTATGCGGTTCTTATTGATTCGGACAATATTTCATCAAAATATATTTCTAATATATTAGATGAAATGACTAAGTATGGAGTTATAACGTACAAGCGAATATATGGGGACTGGACAAGTCCGCAGGCGGGCAAATGGAAGAAAAATTGATGGAGAATTCAATTACACCAATACAGCAGTTTCGCAACACAGTAGGCAAGAATGCTACTGATTCAACACTTATAATTGACGCTATGGATATTCTGTATACGAAAAATGTGGATGGATTCTGTATTGTATCAAGTGATGGAGATTTTACAAGACTGGCAAGCAGGCTGCGTGAATCTGGCATGGAAGTTATTGGAATGGGTGAGAACAAAACACCAAGGTCATTCAGGGCAGCATGTTCAGTATTTACTGATCTGGAACTTTTACAGGATCAGGAGGATGAAGAAATTACAGCTATTAATAATAAGCAGAGGCCTAACAGATCACACAATATTATACGAATTTCCAAAATCGAAAATGCTATTATTGAGATTATCCAGGAAAATGATAATAAGGGAAAGCAGACGGATTTAGGAGAGATAGGAAGCCGTTTGCAGAAAAAATATTCTGACTTTGATGTCCGTAATTATGGGTATAGCTCATTATCCACATTTATCAATGAGATGGATGGATTCAAGACATATAAGGTTAATAATGCAGTACTGGTAAAGCTCAAAGAAGATGACAATATTAAAGAACAGGTTGTTAAATACGCAATAGATAATGTCAGAGCAAGCAAGGCAACAGGAGTTGAGCTTGCAATACTTGGACAGAGAATACATAGTCAGTATCCGAAATTCAAGGCAAAGGAATATGGATATTCAACTCTGACAAAATTTGTATCAAGCATAAAAGAACTGCTAATAGAAACAACAGATAACAAAAGAATAGTATTTATAAGAAAGAAGGAGTCATAATGAACAAGATAGCAAGTTTTACGGTGAATCATCTTGATTTACTGACAGGTGTATATGTATCAAGAAAGGATTATATCGGAGATGTATGTCTTACAACATTTGATTTAAGATTTACAAGACCTAATGAAGAGCCACCTATGGATACTCCGGGGATTCATTCAATTGAACATCTTGTTGCTACATTTTTAAGGAATCATGCAGAATGGGCTGAGAAAACTATATATTTCGGACCTATGGGCTGCAGAACAGGTTTTTATGTTATATTTGCAGGAGATTTAAAGTCTGAGGATATTATCGGGGTATTAAGAGAAGCTGCCGATTATGTTCTTAATTATGACGATAATACACCAATTCCTGGATATTCACCAAGAGACTGTGGTAATTATCTGGATAACAATCTTAAGCTTGCGAAGATATATATGAAGAAGTTTAAGGAGGAGGTTCTGGATAATCCGGTTGAGGAGAGGTTGAGTTATCCACAGTAGCGTGTAGGTGGTGCCAGTCTGGGGATATCGGGCTGTGGCTTTCATGGATTACTGCGCCTAGCAGGAGTAAATGCCGCCATATACAGAGCTTTTTACAGCGTGCAAAGCAAACGCACTTCGTTTGAACGAGCTTTGCACGCTGAACTTTTTCTATGGCGGCATTAATCCTGCACAACTCGTAATCAAGCCACAGCCCGATACCCCAGACTGGCATCTACAGTGATGTGGAAAAATCTCCAGCATTAGATTTGACTTCGCCGGTCTAATGCTGGAGATTTTTATGAGAGTGATTTATAACAATTAGTTATGTATTATACCTCGAATAATAATTCGCTGTAGCTTGGGAATGGCCAGAATTCCTTATCTACTATCATCTCGGCTTTATCTACTGGCGCTCTTAATTCGTCCATTGCAACCTTTACTGTATCTCTGAAGTATTCAGCCTGTGCTTTTCCTTCAAATGTAGCTGCTGTAGCAACTGTCTCTGCAAGCTTAGCTGAAGCTGCCTTCATTTCCTTTAAGTAACCAGATACTTCTGTAAGGATGTCTGCCTGAACTGAAGCGTCTGCACCAGCTTCCTTAACTGAAAGTACTGAGTTAGCAAGTTCTGTTGTGTATGAGATAATAGCAGGAATGATTTCCTTGCCAGCCATATCTATCATTGTCTTAGCTTCGATGTTGATTGCCTTAGAGTAAGCCTCGTACTTAATCTCAGCTCTTGACTTTAATTCAGCTTCTGTGAATACACCAAATCCTTCAAACATCTTAACTGTTTCAGGTTTAACAAGTGAACCAACAGCCTCAACCATAGATTTGATATTAGGGAGTCCTCTTCTTTCAGCCTCTGCTACCCATTCATCTGAGTAACCGTTACCATTGAATACAACTCTGTGATGGTCTGTGAAGAGCTTCTTAATCATATCATGGACAGCCATCTGCATATCCTCAGAGCCCTCTAATTCATCAGCAATTTCCTTAAAACTTTCTGCAACGATTGTATTAAGAACAACATTTGCAGGAGCGATAGAATCTGAAGAACCAACCATACGGAACTCAAACTTGTTACCTGTGAATGCGAATGGAGATGTTCTGTTTCTATCTGTAGCATCCTTGTTAAGGTCTGGAAGAGTAGAAGCACCAGTCTTTAACTTACCTTTCTGGATAGAGCTTGTAGCATCACCCTTATCGATTAACTGCATAACTACATCTTCAAGCTGCTCGCCAAGGAACATAGAGATGATAGCTGGAGGTGCTTCATTAGCTCCAAGTCTGTGATCGTTACCAACATCAGATGCAGACTCACGAAGAAGGTCAGCATGTTTATCAACAGCCTTCATAATTGCACCAAGTACAAGAAGGAACTGGAAGTTTTCATGTGGTGTCTTACCAGGATCAAGCATGTTAATTCCATCATCAGTTGTGATAGACCAGTTGTTATGCTTACCAGAACCGTTAACACCTGCAAATGGCTTCTCATGGAGAAGGCAAACAAGACCATGTCTGTAAGCAACCTTCTTCATGACTTCCATCATAAGCTGGTTGTTATCAGTTGCAATGTTGCACTGTGCATAGATAGGAGCTAACTCATGCTGTGCAGGAGCAACTTCGTTATGCTGTGTCTTAGCAGATACACCAAGCTTCAATTCTTCATTAACATCCTTCATGAAAGCTGCGATTCTTTCACGGATAGAACCAAAGTAGTGATCATCAAGTTCCTGACCCTTAGGAGGCATAGCTCCGAATAAAGTACGGCCAGAGAAGATAAGATCCTTTCTCTGTAAATATTTCTCTCGGTCTACGATGAAGTATTCCTGTTCAGCGCCTACAGAAGGAGTAACTTTCTTAGATGTTGTGTTACCCATAAGTCTTAAAATACGAAGAGCCTGCTCGTTGATGGCATCCATTGAACGAAGTAATGGAGTCTTCTGGTCAAGAGCCTCACCTGTGTAAGAGCAGAATGCTGTAGGGATACAAAGAGTAGCACCCTGGGCACCTTCACGTACGAATGCAGGAGATGTACAATCCCATGCTGTATATCCTCTGGCCTCGAATGTTGCACGAAGACCACCTGAAGGGAATGATGAAGCATCAGGTTCACCCTTAATCAATTCCTTGCCTGAGAATTCCATAAGCACCTTTCCGTCTGACTTAGGTGCTGATATAAATGAATCATGTTTCTCAGCAGTAGTTCCTGTTAAAGGCTGGAACCAATGTGTGTAATGAGTTGCACCTTTCTCGATAGCCCAGTCTTTCATAGCATTAGCGATAACATCAGCATCTGCTAAAGATAATTCCTGCACACCTTCCATTGTTAATTTAAGGTTTTTGTAAACGTTCTTTGGTAAACGCTCTTTCATAATTGTGTCATTAAACACATTCTCGCCGAAGATGTCAGCTACATTGAATCTTTCACTCATAACTTCCTCATCCTTCCTTTTCTTATCTTTTTATTAGTAAAACTAAAAAATGGCGCCCAAGTATATACTTATACAAATATATAAATGGAACGCCTTTGTTCTACCTTATTTAATTAGCGACAGCTTGCTGTCTTTAAATAAAATAACTCATATTGTATAAATTTGCAAGTGCTTTTTTAAAATATTAAAAAATTAAGTTCACCTGAAATATAAGTGATAAAATGCTTATTCTGAAACGGATAAAGCTGATTCAGAAGATGTTCCATCATCTAGCTTTGATTCACCAACATATGTACCTGATACAATAAGCCGTTGCTTAGAATTATTTGTACAGGTTGAAAATGTAACTACCTGTGTTGCGTTAGAAATATCGACTCCGGTATTGTACAGTGATTCAGCCTTACATTCTTTGCATATTCACGAAGTCCAGCAAGATTGCTGAAATTAAATGTAAATGTATCACTTATTGGGTCAGTAATATATACTGTAAAATCTTGTATTTACGGATTACATCTTCTGTATAAATATAAAAACATCATTACCTTCCGTCTGGTAGAAACCAGAATTCTTATATCTGGCAAGAGTACCAAACATAGCACCAGAACCCATGTTATGTCCATATATAATAACATGGCTGGCATTAAGACCATCTTTAATTCGATAATCAACGAAAAGGCATCCGTTGCGGTTGTAGGTTTTATCAAATGTATGGGTCAGATAAAAATCATTATCGGTTGTCTGGGCGATAGGAAGTCTTATGTCAACTGATGGTACATAAAGAAAACCAGACCATCAGGATTAATATTAAGCAAAGCTTGATGGTTATAAACAAAAGGAACTGTTACATCCTGATTATCATCACCAATTGTAATATTAACAGGTTATCTTCAAGAATATTACCTTCGATATTATCATAAATATCGTTGCCCTTCTTGTATTCTAGAAGAATAGATACAAGCCTGACTGCTGCAAAACAAAAACGCACACATATAATTAAAATAATACGGCTTATTATGCTTGAGCGCTTTTTCTTTTTTTTCTTTAACGTCAAAAGCGAAATCCGCTTCGTCTGGTTCTGTATCAGGAGAAGCAGATGTTATAAAAACATCATCTTCATCCGTCTTTAAGTTACCCATAAATATCTCCAATCATTATCATGCTTTTCCAGCTGAACCAAAAGATTAATCTTCTCACGTACAGTTTCTTTAATAGCTTCACATCCAGGACCAGAAGCTTTCTAGGATCAAAGCCCTTTCCTTCAAGATCTTTGCCTGCTTCAACATATTCTTGTTGCATCAGCAAATGAAAGCTGGCATTCTGTATTAACATTAATCTTAGATACACCGAGAGATAGCCTTCTGAATCATATCTGCTGGAATTCCAGTACCACCGTGAAGAACTAATGGCATATCACCAATCTTATCCTTAACTGCAGCAAGTGTTTCAAAGCTTAATCCTGCCAGTTAGCCGGATACTTTCCATGAATGTTACCAATACCTGCTGCAAGCATATCTACGCCAAGATCAGCAATAGATTTACATTCATCAGGGTCTGCACATTCACCCATTCCGATAACACCATCTTCCTCGCCACCTATTGAACCAACTTCTGCTTCAATAGAAAGACCAAGGTTGTGTGCTACATTAACAAGTTCTGTTGTTTTCTTGATATTTTCGTCAATTGGATAGTGAGAACCATCAAACATAATAGATGTGAAGCCTGCTTTGATACATTTGTAGCATCCCTCGTATGTTCCGTGGTCAAGATGAAGAGCAACAGGAACAGTGATTCCAAGAGACTTGTCCATAGCCTTAACCATGGCTGCAACAGTCTCAAAACCTGTCATATACTTACCGGCGCCCTCAGATACACCAAGGATTACAGGAGCATTCATCTCCTGTGCAGTAAGGAGAATAGACTTAGTCCATTCAAGGTTATTGATGTTGAACTGACCGACAGCATATTTGCCGGCAAGAGCATTGTCTAACATTTCTTTTGCTGAAACTAACATATTTCTTTACCTCCATTGCACGATTTTTGCATGACAATATTATATCTCATATCATTAAAAATGAAAAGAAATATTTAACTGATATTTATGTATAAATATAAATAAATATGATGTATAATCATGTATGTCCTAAGGAAATATCTAAAGAGAGGAGACCTGTATGGGTTATTTAACATTTTTATCAACAGGATAGCACTTGAAGCTGATACCAGTGCCGCAATGGATTTCTATAATAGTGAAGAGCATGCTGGCACAAGCTATCTGCCATTTATTGGGTTCATGCTTTTCTTGCAGGAATTGTTGTAATTATTGTCGGACTTGCAACATATTTTACGGCTAAACATAATTTTAATATATTTTATGATATGAGAGATGTAAGAATTACATATGATGAACAGATGATGCCTGATGATGAAAAAGCCAGACTTAATAATGAAAAACTTGCTAAAGATAAGAAGAAGGAAAGATAATAATTATAATAGGAGTGGTTTTAGTTATAGCTTCATTTGTCGTATTATAATTATATGCAGGATAAAACACCGTCTGCCGGAGAAGCAGACGGTGAAAGAGGGAGGAGAGCTGTTCATTAACAACTCGATTTATGAAAAACATATAGTAGAAAATGTCTTGTTCTTATGATTGAATTATATTGAACAAAAGTGAAGAAACAATGTGCATAGTGTTAAATCTTATTGAATTAGATATGAACAATTTATGAACATGCGTGGATTAAGGAGGGGAATATGCCAACAATTTACAAATGTCCTGGGTGCGGTGCTGCTATGGAGTTTGACAGTACAACACAGAAATTAGGCTGTCCGTCATGTGGAATGCAGATTGATGTGCGGGAATATGAACAGAAATATTCACAGAACAGCACACAGGGGGAATATGACAAAGAGATGAAGATGTACCATTGTAATACATGTGGTGCAGAGCTTGTAGCAGATGAGTATACATCGGCAACATTTTGTTCATTCTGTGGTAATCCGACACTTGTGGAGGACAGACTTAAAGGTGAATTCAAGCCATCAACAATTATACCATTTAAGATTAACAAGGATAAAGCAGTAGAGATTTACAAAAACTGGTGTAAGAAAGGACCGCTCACACCATCTGCTTTATCAAGAAATTCAACAATTGAGAAAATAAGCGGACTGTATGTACCTTACTGGCTGTATGATTATTCGGCACAGACTGATATGCATGCTAATGCAGAAAGGGTAAGGACAACAAGAAAAGGTGATACAGAGTATATATACACAGATCATTTTCAGGTGTTCAGAAATATATCTGCAAAATTTGAGAAGATTCCGGCTGATGCATCTGAGAAAATGCCTGATGATGCGATGGATAAGCTGGAACCATTTAACTATAACGAATTAACTGCATTTTCAATGCCATATCTGTCAGGATATCTTTCAGAAAGATATAATTATACGGCAGACCAGATACAGGAGAGAGCTACAAGAAGAGCTGACAAATATATAACAGATATTGCAATGTCAACAATTACCGGTTATTCATCTGTCAATATAATTCACAATGACATAACAATGCGTCCAACAGGAAGCCAGTATGCATTATTTCCGGTATGGGTACTTAATTACAGGTTTAACAAGAAGAATTTCCAGTTCATGCTTAACGGACAGACAGGAAAGATAGTTGCTGACAGACCGATAAGCGGAAAGAAAGCATTTGGCTTCGGAGCTGGAATATTCCTTGTTACACTTATTATTACATGTTTGGAGGGCTTTGTTCATATGATGAAGATTAGTAGAAAAATGAAAGCTCTCATGAGCATAATTATGGCGTGTTTTATGTGTGGAGTGCTGTTAAGTATTAAGGCTGATGTCTATGCGGATTCTTCAAAGGAATATGTATATGACAATGCGGAATTCTTACTGCTGATGAGATAAGTAAGTTAAAGAGCCAGTGTAAGAAAGCGTCTGCGGATTCAGAATGTGATATCGTTATTATTACAACTAATATCGGACATGATGGCAGTACGATGGATAGTTATCTTAAGCAGTTTCTTGATGATAACGGATATTCGCAGAATGCCGTAATATATGGTGTTGATATGAAATCAAGAGCCGACAGAATGTATACACAGGGCAAGGCAGGAACTGATATTTCACAGAGTACAATTGATGACATAAGAGAATCATGTGAGGAAAAACTTTCGGATAAGGATTATTACAAAGCATTTTCTAAGTATATCAAGAACATGAATATGTGTATGACTACAAGCATAGTCAAGAAACTTACATACAAAATGTGGATTAAGCTTCTTATTGCATCAGGTGTTGCAGTTGCTGCTGTTCTTACAATGATGCATAATGCCAAGGCAAGAATGACTGTAAGCAGCACAGAATATACGAAAGACCATAACTTTAAGGTTAATGACAGAAGAGACGTGTTCATTAATACAACAGTTGTTACAAGACATATTGAGCACAACAATAGCAGCGGAAGCAGCGGCGGAGGCGGTGGAAACAGTGGCCGGCGGACATTTCTAAAATATAAAGGCGGGTACAGCAATTAACTGTATCCGCCTTTTGATGTCAATGGATGACCTTTAATTATAACTTCTCTGGTTCTGGATATTCCTCGCCAAATGTCTCAACAGTAACAGTCTTCATAACCTGTGGTTTTCTAGGTCTGTCGCTGTAATCTGTGTCTACGCCTGCAATCTTGTCAAGAACATCTTCACCCTCGATAAGCTTACCAAAAGCAGCGTAATCTCCGTCAAGATGTGGAGCGTTCTGGTGCATGATAAAGAACTGTGAACCTGCAGAATCAGGTCTCATAGAACGAGCCATTGAAAGAACACCTCTTGTATGCTTTAAGTCGTTCTTAAATCCGTTAGATGCGAATTCGCCCTTGATAGAGTAGCCAGGACCACCCATACCTGTTCCTTCAGGGTCACCACCCTGAATCATAAAACCTGCGATTACTCTGTGAAATATAAGTCCGTCATAGAATCCCTTCTGAACAAGATTAACGAAATTATTAACTGATGTAGGTGCGATTTCCGGATAAAGCTCAGCTTTCATCACATCGCCGTTTTCCATTGTAAATGTAACTATTGGATTAGCCATATTATTCCTCCTGAAATTCATTAAATTGCCCGCTTGTCTGCATGAGCAAAATGTGATGTAATTAATTCTAAATACTACAGTATAAAAAGTCAAATTAAAACTTTAGAAACAATTATGAAGAGGCATATATGAGAAAATGTATTGATATGGGCGAAGGCAGAAAAATAATAATTAATGACAAAGATATGTTAAAACCAGATGGAACACTGGAGATTCCTGATATAGGGCTTGGAGAAGCATACCTTGGAAAAGCTTCATATGTTGTATATGATGAGGAAGATATTGATGACGACCTGTTAAAACTTGTATGTGCCAGAAAATACAATGAGCCGCTTGTGATTGCAGAGACGGAGAGGTTTATTATACGGGAGATGACAGTGGGAGATTTACCACATTTATACGAATTATATCAGACACTTTCAGACTGCCCGTATGTTGAGCCATTATATGAATATGAGGATGAGAAAGCATTTACAATAAAATACATTGAGAATATGTATGGCTTCTTCGGGTACGGTCTGTGGCTTGTGTTTGAAAAGAAAACAGGTGAACTTGTGGCAAGGGCAGGCATTGAAAACCGCAGCATAGATGGACAGAACTGTCAGGAGCTTGGGTATCTTGTGAAAAAAAGCTGGCAGGGAAAGCGTGTGGCATGGGAAGTTATGAACCATATAGTGAATATTGCTAAGGACAGGTTAGGCTTAGAAGAATTATATATATGCACAGTGAAAACAAATATCCCGTCCATACAGCTTGCATTGAAACTGGGTTTCACATTGTATGCAGGCGATACAGACGGGATGGATATATATAGAAAAAGCTGTAATTATATCAGGCTGACTTCATATTAAATACATATCTTATAAAATCAGCAGCATTGGTCTGATACTTTGATGATGATACAACACCATAGCAAGGGTCTTTCATATTCAGGTCGCTGTCTTTAATTACAGGAGCTTCTGAGATATCTACAGCAATAGGATATGTCTCCGGCAGTGTTAGTGAAATACACAATATAATCATCTAACTGCTCTAATTCATCATCAGAGAATATGTCACGTAAATCACAGAAGAATATATCCTTGTCAGTACAGAAATAATCAATATACTCACGTTCAGAAAGGTATCCGTCAAGAGAACCTGTTGATGCATAAGTATACAGCTTGTTGGCAGAAACAAAAGCTTCTTCATCCATTGCAACTTCTTTCAGTGAAAATGTATATGATATATCAACCTGTTCTTTTTTACCGTCAATACCAAGATAATCTGTAAGCCCGGTTGTGAGAATATCAGTATCATTTTCATAACCTGTCATCTTGCCATCAAGTACAGCAACAAAACATACTGTATCATAATTATTCTTAACTATGGACGAAATAAGAGAAACTGCGAATATAACTGCAAGGATAACTCCAACTATCGGAATCCAGTAATAGCTCCATATGTATTTGATTTTATCTGAAAAGACAAATCTTTAAGCTTTTACGCTGTTCTTTAATTTCGTCGTGAATGTTGTTTCCTTTAGCCATAAACACTCCTTAATAATCGTTATTGTTTAACAGTTTATCATAAATGCTGTGGCAAAACAGCTTTTATAAACATTTAAGAAATATATTTGAAATTTTCTTTGATTTTTATGTAAGGTTTTGTATAATCATAGTGTTTAAGCAAAAAAGGGGTATATAATTATGAATGGATTTGGATTAGATGGAAAACTTTTAGAGGACTCACCAAGGCAGGTGACTTTATAATACTGGCAGTTATTACAGTTGTATTTTGTCTGCCGGTTGTAACAATCGGAGCAGCGCTTACAGCAGCATTTTATTCAGGAATAAAATTAGTACGAGACGAAAGCTATGTATATAAGGATTTCTGGAAATCATTCAAGATGAACTTCGTACAGGACTTTTGTTAGAGATTGTACATGGAGTTATCGGCTTCTTTATTGATTTAAGAGCAAGCGTACAGTGGGACTTGTTCAGGGCTCACAGATAGGAACTTTGTTTATATTTGTTGTAATAGGAGTCATGGCAATATGGTTGGAATAATGCTTTACTCATTTGCAATGCCAAGATATGACAATAAGCTTATGGTACACTTAAGAATTCACTTATTATATGTATGCATCATCTTCCACAGACTATTATTATGTTAATAGCTACTGTTGGACTGATATATTTCTCATGCATATATTTCACAGCATTTATTGTGACTATACCATTGATTCTGTATGTTGATTCATATATTTTCTCAAGCATATTCAAGAAGCTGGAAAAGACATGGTTAGAAAGATGAACCAGAGGTTATTGAGAATGAGGAATCAGAAGATTTAATCGAAGATACAACAGATAATAAAGAAGAATAAATCCTAAGGGCGGGTCGCAGGCTGGGTAGTTTCCTGCGGCCCCGATTTATATATCTGTACGGTTATGGGATACAGATACCGAAAGTTATATACAAAAAAGAGATAACGGTCAGAACATCAATCCTGACTGTTATCTCCGTTGATAACCAATAATTAATATGAAGTTATAAAGCGTCTGTTCCGCGCTCTCCTGTAATGGATTCTTATGGCATCATATACATCATATACGAAAATCTTACCATCTCCGTATTCACCGGTATTAATCTGGTCAATTATCTGATCAATAATTGTCTCGTAAGTCTCATCTGATACAATTGATTCGACCTTAACCTTTGAAGAAGATTGCCACCGAAATCAACACCATTATATACCTGCTTGTGACCTCTCTGGCTTCCATATCCCATGATGTTAGATATCATGAGACCATGAGCACCGTTACTATTAAGGATGTTCTTTAAATCATCCAGTCTTTCAGGTCTGATAATAATCTCTAATTTCTTCATAGATAATATCCTTTCGTACTGACGACATTATTAAAACACTGCGTCTGGCAAAAGTCAACCACCTTACGGTACAAATGAATAATGTAAATATCAGCTTTATATTTGTTAAAAATATAAAGCAATCAGTCTTCGTAAAGCTGTCTGCTGGTTGAAAAACTAAAAACAATAATAGATTGTGATTACAGCAATCAGGCCTCAACAAGAATAGACCACATTGTTATAGTTGATTTGAATGCAAAGTAGTGCAAATATTCCGGCAGACATAAGAAGCCATGTTATCTGATAATTCCTTGTTACAGCATTCTTTTCTTGTATCCTTGCTTCCATGACAAGGGCTTCTGTATAATAATAGGTAAAATATATAGCAAATACGACACTGATACCTATTGCTATAGAATACATAGTCTCTGGCACAGGCCAGTCTCTTGCAATAAGATATTGTGAGAGTATTGCACCGGCAAGTCCGGCAAGAGAAAGAAACATTCCTTCTTAAAGCGGGAATTAAGTTCTTTCATATTATTGATACCAAGGAATATAAGGATGTATCCGATGATATCATTGCTTATATCAATGTTAACTGTAAAGGAAACCCAGAATCTTGTGCAGATAAGGAAGATTCCTGTAATTACGAATAATGAGTTCTTTTTGTTCATATTATTAATGTACTCCTTATAAAAATGTATCTTTATATTAAGTTAATCTTGCGGTAAGGTCAACGTAAAAGCAGGTGTTTATAAAAAATTTATAGCAGTGTTTATAAATAAATGTAAATTTATGTAGAAATTTGTTGAATAAGATAGTAAATTATCAGATAAACATGCCGATAAATATAAAACAAGGATGTAATCTATGCAGAAAGTCAGCTATGGGAGTAGGAAGAATTAATATTCATTCATTTTATGATAATTATACAATAGGCAGTAAACATAATAATAATCTGCAGAATACAGAAGATGTTCAGATAGAACAGACAGGAGCTGGCTCACAGGAGGCTGGAAGTCACAATCAGACTGACAAGGAAATTAACAAAGCACCTGTACATTCTGATCCTAAAGAATTTGCATTTGATTTTGAGAACAGAAGCAGATTCAATCTTGTAGCCGCTACAAGCAGCATGGAAGATGTTGATATTAAGAAAGCTGTATCTGATATGGAGAAGGATCTGGTACTTGACCAGTACAAGTTCTTTATTGGAACTGCACAAAAGATGCAGAAGGTGCCTAATCTTGGTACTGATGCAGATGGTACAGTAACCCTCAAGATGACGGAGTAGACAGGGATTATAACACTTTTGAAAATTTTTTAAAAAAGTGCTTGCATTCCTAAAAACATTCATGTATAATACAGCATGTCGTCACGATATTGGGCTTTCGCCAAGTGGTAAGGCACTGGATTCTGATTCCAGCATTTCGGGGGTTCGAATCCCTCAAGCCCAGCTAGAAACCTCTCGTAGTCATACGGGAGGTTTTGTGCAGTAGCGATGAGAATAGACGTAGAAAGGCAACAGCCATACTTGCACTGAAATATTATGAAAGGGCTGGTGAAGCTGCCAGCATAGGTGTTGTTATGATAGAGTTAGGAAAAACACAGTGTCTTAACATTGTAAAGGTAACAGATTTCGGAGTATATCTTGGAACAGAAGAAGATAAAGTCCTTCTTCCTAAAAAACAGGTTCCAGATGATGTTGAAGTGGGAGATGCTCTCACTGTATTTGTTTACAGGGATTCAAGCGACAGACTTATTGCAACTACTAATAAGCCAAAGATTCAGCTTGGAGAACTTAAGAGGCTTAAAGTATCACAGATTACAGGTATTGGCGCATTTCTTGACTGGGGACTTGAAAAAGATCTGCTCATGCCATACAAGGAACAGACAACACATGTATCAGAAGGTTCAGAGTATCTTGTTGCTCTCTATATAGATAAGAGTGGAAGACTTGCAGCCACTATGAGAATTAACAAATATCTTGAAAAGTCAGAAACACTTGTAAAAGATAGTGCGGTTACAGGTACTATAATAGGAATAACTCCAGATTACAGAGCGTATGTTGCAGTTGAAGATAAGTACGACGCATTTATTCCTATGTCAGAAGTATTTGAGCCCCTTAGTGTCGGTGAGGTTATTCATGGACGTGTTTCAAGAGTAAGAGAAGATGGAAAACTTGTTATAAGCCTTAAGCAGAAGGCATATATCCAGATGGACGAGGATTCAGTACAGATATATGATACTATAGTAAAGAAGGGCGGAAGTCTGGGATTTACTGATAAAGCAGATCCTGAGATTATCAAGAAACATTTTAATATGAGTAAAAATGCTTTCAAGAGAGCTGTAGGAAGACTGCTTAAAGAAGGAAAAATTGAGATAACACAGGATTCAATAGTTCTTAAGAAATAGCTTCTTGAATGAATATGATGATTGCGGTACAATATGTTTAATGCGTTTGTAACGTAAAATATGTTGAAATAAAGGAGATTATTATGCAGAAAGTAATCAGTACAGACAAGGCACCAAGTGCAATCGGACATATTCACAGGCTATCGAGATTAACAATATGGTATATACATCAGGAGTTATCCCTGTAATACCAGCTACAGGTGAAATCGCAGAAGGTGGAGTTGAGGCTCAGGCTGAGCAGGCATTCCAGAACCTCTGTAATCTTGTTGAGGCTTCAGGCTCTAAGGTAGAGAATATTGTTAAGACAACAGTATTTATTAAAGAAATGAATGATTTCGGTAAGATTAATGAAATCTACAAGAAATATTTTAAGGAGCCATTTCCAGCACGTTCATGCGTAGAAGTTGCAAGACTTCCTAAGGATGTTCTTCTTGAAGTGGAAGCAATTGCATGGAAGTAAGAAAGTTAATGGCTTTTTATTATATTTGTAATAGGTTATATCGGATTATCTGTTGTGTGTGCATCGATTATGGCTTATGCACAGAATTCAGGTATAGCTGTGCCTGACTGGATACAGTATGTGATATCAGAAGGAATAATTCTGGTTATTGCTATTATATATATGATTGTTCAGAAGATTGATCCTATCAGGGAGATTCCATACAAAGAATAGGCATAGTTGATGTAATTCTTTCACTGGTTGCAGGATACTGCCTTATTCCGGCAGTACTATTAATAAGTAATCTTAGCATGTTGTTTTCTACCAATTATCTTGAAGAGGGAACAACAACACTGCTTACATATCCGTTTTTTATGCAGGTTATACTTCTAGCAGTAATTCCTCCGCTTGTAGAAGAGCTTATATTCCGTGGGATATTCTTTGGCTCTTATCGCAAAGCCGGTATGTCTGGCGCTGCAATTATGAGTGGATTAATATTTGGATGCTTCCATCTTAATATTAATCAGGGACTGTATGCATTGCAATAGGAATTGTATTTGCATATATGGTCGAAGCTACCGGTTCACTTTGGTCATCGGTAATTGCGCATTTTGCGATAAATACATATTCTATAGGAATTGTACAGATTCTTAAGATGGCGGGAATGTATGCGCAGGATGGCAGTGTATCTGAAACATTTGAAAATGCAGAGAGTGTGGCAGGTCAGAGCACATCAATTACGGTTGTGCAGATTGCGATGATTGCTGTTATAGCAGCAGTATTCATGATGCTTGCTGTATTATGTATAAGAACAATGGCAAAACGTCATGGAAATCTTGAAAAATGAAGATTCAGAATGTTAAGTTATCACATATAAAGAATTATTTTACAGCTCCGGTTATTGTTGGCATTGTTGTGTGCGTAATGTATATGATAATGCTTGAATTTTCAGGAACTCTTTAGAAAATATAAAGCCCATGTACATAGAAAACTGTGTACATGGGCTTTGTATCTAAAGACATGTATAGGAAAACTGAATCAGATTCTTAAGTCAATATTCTGACCAAGTTCTGGTGTAACGGATGCTTCCATCATCTTAGCGATATCAGCACCAGCTGTTTCAACTGTATCAAGATTCTTCTTTAGCATTGCAATCTGGATATCATTAGTTATGCCAGATGTACTTATGTTAGTAGATAAACCAGCTATAGTCATAATCATTCCTCCAATCGTGTACATATATAACAGATGCGCATGAATAATAAAGTAAATACCCTATCGCTCTTTTATTATATATTTAAAAGGTTTTATTTCAACAAACAATTAAAACATAAACAGCATTAGTGATGTTTGCAGATAAACAACTGTTAATTTTGTACAATTTATACATAAGAGGACTGACTATGGTAAATTTGCAAAAAAAACGAGGAAAAGATTTGTAAAAATGTCATGTGGTAAAAAAGTCCCATTTAGTGTATTATAATCACATCAAAAGCGCAGAGGCGCATTTATATTAGGAGGATATTTAATAATGGCAAGTTTATCGCTTAAGAATGTTTGTAAAGTATATCCTAACGGTTTCGTAGCTGTTAAGGATTTTAATCTTGAAATTGCTGATCAGGAGTTCATCATTTTCGTTGGACCTTCAGGATGTGGTAAGTCTACTACACTTCGTATGATTGCAGGTCTTGAGGAAATCAGCTCAGGTGAGTTATGGATTGGTGACAAGATGGTTAACGATGTAGAGCCTAAGGACAGAGATATCGCTATGGTATTCCAGAACTATGCTCTTTATCCACATATGTCTGTATATGATAACATGGCATTCGGTCTTAAGTTAAGAAAAGTTCCTAAGGCTGAGATTGATAAGTCAGTACATGAAGCTGCTAAAATTCTTGATATCGAGCATCTTCTTGACCGTAAGCCAAAGGCTCTTTCAGGTGGTCAGAGACAGAGAGTTGCTATGGGACGTGCTATCGTTCGTAGCCCTAAGGTATTCCTTATGGATGAGCCTCTTTCAAACCTTGATGCTAAGTTAAGAGTTCAGATGCGTGTTGAGATTTCTAAGCTTCACCAGAGATTACAGACAACTATTATTTATGTAACACATGACCAGACAGAGGCTATGACACTTGGTACAAGAATTGTAGTTCTTAAGGATGGTATTATTCAGCAGGTAGATACACCTCAGAACCTTTATAACACACCTAACAACATCTTCGTTGCTGGATTCATCGGATCACCTCAGATGAACCTTATTGATGCAGAAGTTGTTGCTAATGGTTCACAGGTTGACCTTAGACTTTCTGATACAGTTACAATTACACTTCCAGCTGATAAGAGCAAGAAGCTTATTGATGGTAACTATGTAGGAAAGACAGTTGTAGTTGGTATTCGTCCAGAAGATGTTAAGGATGATGCAGAGTTTATTGCTAAGAATGCTGATTCTAAGTTCACAGCTACAGTTAAGGTTTACGAATTACTTGGTTCAGAAGTAAACCTTCACTATGAGATTGGTGATGTAACATGTACAGCAAAGGTTAATCCTCGTACAACAGCAAGACCAGGTGATGAAGTAACATTTGCTATGGATGTTGAAAGACTTCATGTATTTGATAAGGAAACAGAAATCGTTATCACACACTAATTATTAAATTAATCTTAATTATTAAGGGAAAATGCAATAAATTTGCATTTTCTCTTTTTTTTTTATTCATTTTGCTTTACAATAAGATAGAATATGTGCGAATAAAGGGAATGTGGTAGACAGAAAGGGATAACAATGATATCTAATAGAATTTTACAGACAACTGTAGATGGACTTAAGGCTATTTCACGAGTGGATTTGTGCATTGTGGATGCAGATAAGAATGTTGCAGCCAAGACTTTTGATAATGTTTCAGAATGCCTCGCGGATGCGATTAGTTTTATTGATTCGCCAGCAGAGAGTCAGGCAGTTAATGGTTTTCAGTTTTTTAAGGTTGAGGATGAAGGAAATCTTGAGTATATAATTATGGCAAGAGGCACAAGCGATGATGTATATATGGTTGGAAAGCTGGCTGCTTTCCAGATTCAGAATCTTCTGGTTGCATATAAAGAAAGATTTGATAAAGATAACTTTATCAAGAATCTTCTGCTTGATAATCTTCTTCGTGTTGATATGTACACAAGAGCAGAAAAGCTTCATATTGAAACAGATGTGAAGAGAGTTGTATATATTATTGAAACTAAGCATGAGAAGGATACAAGTGCGTTAGAGACAGTAAGAACACTTTTTGCTAATAAGACAAGAGATTTCATTACAGCAGTTGACGAGAAGAGTATAATTCTTGTTAAGGAAGTTAAAGGCAATGAGTCATATGATGAACTTGACAAGACAGCTGATGTTATAATTGATATGTTAAACACTGAGGCGATGAGTGCGGCACATGTTGCTTATGGTACAATTGTTAATGATATAAGGGAGGTTTCAAGATCTTACAAGGAAGCAAAGATGGCACTTGATGTGGGAAAGATTTTCTACAGCAATAAGAATGTTGTTGCTTACAACAGATTAGGAATAGGCCGTCTTATATATCAGCTTCCTATACCATTATGTCAGATGTTCATTAAGGAGATATTTGAAGGAAAGGCTCCTGATGATTTTGACGATGAGACTCTGTCAACAATTAATAAGTTCTTTGAGAACAGCCTTAATGTTTCAGAGACATCAAGACAGCTTTACATTCACAGAAATACACTTGTTTACAGACTTGATAAGATACAGAAGATAACCGGGCTTGACCTCAGAGTGTTTGATGATGCAATAACATTTAAGATTGCTCTTATGGTAGTTAAGTACATGAAGTATATGGAAAGTAAAGATACATTTTAGTGATTTTGGAGGAAATGATACATGATAATCATGGAAGATGTTACGAAGACATATTCCACTGGCGTTGCTGCGCTTAATGGAATTAATCTTCACATCCAGAAAGGTGAATTCGTATTTATAGTAGGTAAGAGTGGTTCAGGTAAGTCGACTCTTATCAAACTATTACTTAAGGAATTAGATCCTACATCAGGTAAGATATATGTTAATAAGAAATATCTCAATAAGATAACAAGAAAGAAGCTTCCGTATCTTAGAAGAGATATTGGTGTAGTATTCCAGGATTTCCGTCTGTTACCAGACAGAAATGTATATGAGAATATCGCATTTGCACAGAAGGTAGTAGAAGCTCCTAACAGAAAGATTAAGTCAAGAGTACTTGCGATGCTTTCCATGGTAGGACTTCTTGACAAATATAAGGCTTTTCCTAATGAGTTATCAGGTGGTGAGCAGCAGAGAATCGCAATTGCAAGAGCGCTGGTTAACAAGCCGGCTATATTGTTGTGTGACGAGCCAACAGGTAACCTTGATCCTGCCAATTCTAATGAAATCATGAAGATTCTTAATCAGGTTAATAAGCAGGGAACAACAGTACTTGTAGTTACCCATAATATGGAGATAGTTCAGCAGATGAAGAAGAGAACTATTACTATGAGTGAAGGAAAGATTATCAGCGATCAGGAAAAGGGTGGTTATTTCTATGAAGATTAGGTCATTAGCATATCATATTAAAGATGGATTTAAGAACATCCATCGTAATAAGATGTTCTCACTGGCATCAATAGCAACAATTACAGCATGTATATTCCTTTTTGGAGTGTTCTATTCTATAGTGGTTAATTTCCAGTATATGATTAAGAAGGCTGAGACAGAGGTTTGTGTAACAGTTTTCTTTGACGAAGATCTCAGTGAGACAGATATTAAGAAGCTTGGAGATGAAATCAGTAAAAGAGAAGAAGTATCAAGAGTTCAGTATGTGTCTGCAGATGATGCATGGGAAAGCTTCAAGAGTGAGTATTTCGCTGCATATCCTGAACTTGCAGAAGGATTCAAGGATGATAATCCTTTAGCTAATTCTTCTTCTTATGAAATATATCTTAAGGATGCAAGTAATCAGGGTACACTGGTTAAGTACCTAGAGAATAAGGATGGAATAAGACAGGTTAACCGTTCAGAGGTTACAGCAAGCGGACTTGCCAGTGCAGCAAGACTTGTAAGTTATGTTGCAGTTGCAGTAATCGTTGTTCTTCTTGCGGTATCTATATTCCTTATTACCAATACAATCGTCATTGGTATTACAGTACGAAAAGATGAGATATCAATCATGAAATATATAGGAGCTACGGATGCATTTGTTAATGCACCATTCTTCGTAGAAGGTATCGTTATAGGACTTATAGGTGCTATTATTCCGGTAGCAATATTGAGGTATATTTATGGTGGAGTTGTTAATTTTGTTCTTGGAAAATTCTCTGTTTTACAGAATATATTAGCATTTATGCCAGCATCAGAAGTATTTGAGGTACTTATTCCGGTAGCAGTTATTCTTGGAATTGGTATTGGTCTTATAGGAAGTTTCTTCGCTGTAAGAAAGCATGCCGATGTATAGTTTCGGATAGTTTTTGGGGGCTTTGCAAACGGATGCAGAAGTCCCTGTTTGTTTTTAGAAAACATTTTAATTATGGTAAAGGAGTGGCTGTATGGAGAAAGCACTGTTTCAGAACAATTTAATAAAGAAAATAACAGCGGCACTCATGATAGTAATGCTGCTTATACCGTATTGTTTTGCACAGGTTACATTTGGAGATAATAAGTCGGATCTGAAGAATGCCCAGAACCAGCAGAATGATATACAGAATAAAAAGAAAGAAACAGAGGATAAGATTGCACAGCTTAAGTCGCAGAGTTCAGATCTTACATCTCTTATTCAGGGACTGGATGCCCAGATGGGAGAATTGTCAGCGTCATTAGATGACATTAATACCCAGATTGCAGAGCTTGAAGCTGAGATTGAGGAGACACAGGTACAGCTTGAGCAGGCTGAGGCTGATAAGGAGAGCCAGTATGAGGCTATGAAGCTGCGAATCCAGTTTATGTATGAGCATAATGATTATACATATGTTGAAGTGATTTTATCATCACAGAGTATGGCGGATATGCTTAATAAATTTGAGTATATTAATAAGATATCAGAGTATGACAGACAGATGCTCGAGGAATATCAGTCAACGATTAATCTTATATCATCTTCTAAAGTAAAGCTTGAAGAAGATAAAGAGACTCTGACTGCCAGCCAGGAGACACTTCAGGCACAGGTTGACGCACTGGAGGTTGTTCAGAATGAGAAGACTGCTCAGCTTAATGCTTTGAGTAAGAATACGGCTAATCAGGTGGCATATAAGAAACAGCTCGAAGCTGACGAGAAGAAACTGGATGCAGAGATTGCTTCTATAACAGCTAAGATTAAGGCAGAGGAAGCAAGCGGAGTTACTCCGTCTAACAGATATGATGGCGGAACTTTCAAATGGCCGACAACAAGTACAAGAATAACTTCTCCATATGGAGATACATCTGACAGAACTTCACCGCATAAAGGTGTGGATATTGGAGCAGTCAGAGCAGGAGTTTCAGGTGATTCTGTATATGCGGCTTATGACGGTAAAGTTGTTATTGCACACAGACAGAGCGAATATTACTCAACAGCGGGTAATTATGTGATGATTTATCATGGTAATGGACTGTATACGAGATACCTGCATCTTGATAGTTTAAATGTATCAGTAGGAGCCCAGGTGACGAAAGGACAGAAGCTTGGTGTTATGGGTAATACGGGTAATTCATTTGGCGCACATCTGCATTTTGATGTAATGCTCAATGGTTCATATGTTAATCCTATGCCATATTTTAATAAATAATTCAACTTAACAGGAGGACTCAATGGAATATGATAATAACAGACCTTTTTCTTCGGAAGGCCGCACAGGAACGTAAGAGAAAACATGCTTTAGGCAAAGGCGTTATTATTGGTGTTGTGGCAACACTGCTGGTTGTGATACTGGCGTTGTCATGCGTATTCATTGGACTTATAAGAAGTGGTAATATCCATATTGGAATGGACGGACGTATATATGTCCAGGATGTTGGAACAAGTGATAACGAAGGAATCGGAACTAAGGTTGAAGGTAAGCTGAATGCTTTGGATTCGCTGCTTGGAGATGGATTCTACTTTGATGATGTAGATGATGAAAAGGCTGCAGACAACATTTTTAAGGCATATCTTGCTGCATATGGTGATAAATATACTGTTTATTATACGCCTGAAGAATATAAGTCAATGATGGAGTCAACATCAGGTTCTTTCTATGGAATTGGTGCTGTATGCCAGAAGGCTGACGACGGTTCAATACTTATATCAGAGGCATATGAGGATGCACCGGCATATAAGGCTGGTATCAGAAATGGAGATAAGGTAACAGAGGTTAATGGTGAGGATATTACAGGAATGGACCTTTCTGTAGCAGTTGCCCTTATTAAGGGCGAGAAGGGTACAGATGTTAACCTTACTGTTATGAGAAATGGCGAGAAGCTGAGTTTCACAGTTACAAGAGACAAGATTGATATTAAGACTGTTTCATCAGAGGTGCTTGAGAATAATATAGGTTATATTTATATTTCACAGTTTGATGATGTTACAACAGAGCAGTTTAAATCGGCTGTTGATGACCTTCAGAAGCAGGGAATTACAGGACTTGTAATTGATATAAGAAATAATCCTGGGGAGTTCTTAAGACTGTGGCTGATATGCTAGATTATATTCTTCCGAACGGACTTATCGTGTATACAGAGACTAAGTCTGGTAAGAGACAGGAATATTCAGGTTCTGATAATCATGAGCTTAATATTCCGATGGCAGTTTTAGTAAATGGCAATAGTGCAAGTGCATCTGAGATATTTGCCGGTGCAATGCAGGATTATGATAAGGCACAGATAATCGGAACACAGACATTTGGTAAGGGCATTGTGCAGACAATCCGTCCGCTTACTGATGGAAGTGCGGTTAAGTATACAATTGCCAAATATTTTACTCCTAAGGGACAGGATATTCATGGCAAGGGAGTGACACCTGACAGTGTTGTGGAACTTCCGGATGATGCGACTGAAGATGTGCAGTTGAAGGCAGCAGTTGATTATCTCAATGGAAAAATGAGTGTCAGCGCGGCAGAATAACGAATATAGAGGTATGGAATAAAGTACAGGACAAATCGAATGTTTGTTCTGTACTTTTTACTGTTATATTGTATAATGAGAAAAATGCATTTAACAAGGAGGGATTTATGGACAGATTTGTATTACATTCGGATTTTAAGCCGATGGGCGACCAGCCGCAGGCTATTGAAGCACTTACAAAGGGCTTTGAGGAAGGCAATCAGTTTGAGACTCTAGTTGGTGTAACTGGTTCTGGTAAAACATTTACAATGGCGAACATTATACAGAATGTTCAGAAACCTACACTTATTATAAGCCATAATAAGACACTGGCTGCACAGTTGTATGGGGAGATGAAGGAGTTCTTTCCAGAGAATGCGGTTGAGTACTTTGTCTCCTATTATGATTATTACCAGCCTGAGGCCTATGTACCTCAGAGTGACACTTATATTGCGAAGGATTCATCTATTAATGATGAAATTGATAAATTAAGACATTCGGCAACAGCGGCACTTTCTGAAAGAAATGATGTTATTATCGTTGCTTCGGTTTCATGTATATATGGATTAGGTGCGCCGGTTGATTATAAGAACATGGTTATTTCGCTTCGTCCGGGAATGGAGAAGGACAGGGATGATTGCATAAGAAAGCTTATTGATATCCAGTATGTAAGGAACGACCAGGATTTTAAGCGAGGAACCTTCAGGGTAAGAGGCGATGTTGTTGAAGTGTATCCTTCATCATCATCAGGTGATGCCATAAGAGTTGAATTCTTTGGTGATGAAGTGGACAGAATAAGTGAGATAGATTCCCTAACAGGCGAAGTTAAAGGCGTTCTTGAACATATTGCGATATTCCCTAACTCACATTATGTTGTTGAGAAAGAGAAGATGGACGCTGCGATTGAGAATATCAAGGCAGAGCTTGCCGAGAGAGTGAAGTATTTCAAGAGTGAGGACAAGCTTCTAGAGGCACAGAGAATTGAAGAGAGAACGAATTTTGATATAGAGATGATGCAGGAGACAGGCTTTTGTTCAGGAATAGAGAATTATTCAAGACATCTGGCAGGACTTCCGGCAGGGTGTCCTCCGTATACGCTGATGGATTATTTTCCAGATGATTTTCTTATTATTGTGGATGAGTCGCATATCACTATTCCGCAGATTCGAGGCATGTATGCCGGTGACCAGTCAAGAAAGACTACGCTTGTAGATTATGGCTTCAGACTGCCATCTGCGAAGGACAACAGACCGCTTAATTTCAGCGAGTTTGAGAGTAAGATTTCACAGATGCTTTTCGTATCAGCAACACCAAGCACATACGAGGCAGAGCATGAACTTATGAGAACCGAGCAGGTTATAAGACCTACCGGACTTCTTGACCCGGAGATAACTGTTAAGCCGATTGAAGGACAGATTGATGACCTTATATCAGAGATTAATAAGGAAACTGCCAAGAAGAACAAGGTGCTTGTTACTACACTTACCAAGAGAATGGCGGAGGATCTTACTGATTATCTTAAAGAGGCAGGAATCAGGGTTAAGTATCTTCATGCAGATATTGATACGCTTGAGCGTCAGAAGATTATAAGAGATATGCGTCTTGATGGATTTGATGTTCTTGTTGGAATCAACCTGCTACGAGAAGGTCTGGATATTCCTGAAATCAGCCTTGTTGCAATACTTGATGCTGATAAGGAAGGCTTCTTAAGAACAGAGACATCGCTTATACAGACGATTGGTCGAGCTGCAAGAAATGCAGAGGGACATGTTATCATGTATGCAGACAAGATTACTGAATCTATGGAAAAGGCTATTTCAGAGACAGAACGAAGAAGAAAGATTCAGCAGGAGTATAATGATGAGCATGGAATTACTCCACAGACAATCAAGAAGGCAGTAAGAGATCTGATAAGTATAAGCAAGGCAGCGGAGCCGGGTGATGCTTCCGAAAGCTTAAGGTTGATTATGAATCTATGAGCATCAAAGAGCTTGAGAAGGTTAAGACGCAGGTTGAGAAGAACATGCGTAAGCAGCAGCAGAGCTTAACTTTGAGGAGGCTGCACAGCTTCGTGACAAGATGATTGAAATTAATAAATATATTTATGAAGGAAAAAAACATGGCTGATAGTAAGTTAAAGAAAGAGATTGAAAGAGGCAGTTACAAGAACTGCATAAGGATAAAGGGTGCAAGAGAGCATAATCTTAAAGGAATAGATGTTGATATTCCAAGAGACAAGCTTGTTGTGCTTACAGGACTTTCAGGTTCGGGAAAGTCGAGTCTTGCATTTGATACAATATATGCAGAAGGTCAGAGAAGATATATGGAATCACTGTCTTCATATGCAAGACAGTTCTTGGGACAGATGGAAAAGCCTGATGTTGACAGTATTGAAGGACTTTCACCGGCTATATCTATAGACCAGAAGTCGACTAACAGAAATCCACGTTCTACAGTAGGAACTGTTACAGAAATATATGATTATTTCCGACTTCTCTATGCAAGAATTGGTATTCCGCATTGTCCACAATGTGGACGCGAAATCAACAAACAGACAGTTGACCAGATGGTTGATGTTATTATGGCACTTCCTGAAAGAACTAAGATTCAGATTCTTGCACCTGTTGTCCGTGGACGAAAGGGTGAACATGTAAAGCTATTTGAACAGGCAAAGAAGAGCGGATTTGTGCGTGTTATTGCTGATGGAAGCATGTATGAGCTGACAGATGAGATTAAGCTTGATAAGAATAAGAAGCATAATATTGAGATTGTTGTAGACAGACTTTCTGTAAGAGACGGAATCCAGAAACGACTTACAGATTCTATTGAGACAGCTCTTAAGCTTGCCGAAGGTCTTATGACAGTAGATGTTATTGATGGTGAGACACTTAATTTCAGCCAGAGCTTTTCCTGCCCAGACTGTGGTATAAGTATTGATGAGGTTGAGCCAAGAAGCTTTTCGTTCAACAATCCATTTGGCGCATGCCCGGACTGTTTCGGACTTGGTTATACAATGAAGTTTGATGCAGAGCTGCTTATACCGGATGAGAGTCTCAGCATTGATGAAGGCGCTATTGTCGGAATGGGATGGCAGTCATCTAAGGATGAGGGCAGCTTCAGCAGGGCGATTCTTGATGCACTTGCAGAGGAATATGGATTTTCATTAAAGACACCATTCAAGGATTATCCTGATGATATTAAGGATATTATTATCAATGGTACTAAGGGACATTCTGTAAAGGTTAAATATAAAGGCCAGCGCGGAGAGGGTGTATATGATGTCGCATTTGAAGGTCTTATTAAGAATATGGAGAGAAGATACAGAGAGACATATTCTGATAATACTAAGCAGCAGTATGAGGAATTTATGAGAATAAGACCTTGTTCTGCCTGTCATGGACAGAGACTTAAGCCGTCTTCACTTGCTGTTACTATTGCAGATAAGAACATATATGAGATTACTAACATGTCTATTATAAAGCTTCAGGAATTCCTTGAGAATATGAAGCTTTCAGAGAGACAGCTGTTTATTGGTGCAGAGATTCTTAAGGAAATCAAGGCGAGAATTAAGTTCCTTGTAGATGTAGGGCTTGATTATCTGGCACTTTCGCGTGCCACAGGAACTCTGTCAGGTGGTGAAGCACAGAGAATCAGGCTTGCTACACAGATTGGTTCAGGTCTTGTAGGAGTTGCTTATATTCTTGATGAGCCAAGTATCGGACTTCACCAGAGGGATAATGACAAGCTGCTTGGAACTCTGACACATTTGCGCGATCTTGGTAACTCAGTTATTGTCGTTGAACATGATGAGGATACTATGTTTGCAGCCGATTATATTGTGGATATCGGACCAGGCGCAGGAAGAAATGGTGGAGAAGTTGTCGCAACAGGAACTGCTGCGGACATTATGGCGTGCAAGGACTCACTTACAGGTGCATATCTGTCAGGAAGAATCAAGATACCTGTACCGGCAGAGCGTAGAAAGCCTGCTGGCTGGATTAAGGTAAGAGGCGCAAGGGAGAATAATCTTAAGAATATTGATGTAGATATTCCGCTTGGAGTTGTCACATGCGTAACAGGTGTGTCAGGCTCAGGCAAGAGTTCACTTGTTAATGAGATTCTTTACAAGCACCTTGCAAAGTCGCTTAACAGGGCGAGATGTATTGCAGGCGACCATGATGGAATTGACGGAATAGAGCAGCTTGATAAGGTCATTAATATTGACCAGTCACCAATTGGACGAACACCAAGGTCTAATCCGGCAACATATACAGGTGTATTTGACATGATAAGAGACCTGTTTGCAACGACTAAGGACGCGAAGGAACGAGGATATACGAAGGGCAGATTCAGCTTTAATGTTAAAGGCGGAAGATGTGAGGCATGCTCAGGCGACGGTATTATCAAGATAGAGATGCATTTCCTGCCGGATGTGTATGTTCCTTGTGAAGTCTGCGAGGGTAAGCGTTACAACAGAGAAACTCTTGAAGTAAAATACAAGGATAAGAGCATATATGATGTTCTTGACATGACTATTGAGGATGCAGTTGATTTCTTTGAAAATGTGCCAAGTATAAGAAGAAAGATTGAGACTCTCAACGAGGTTGGCTTGTCTTACGTCAAGCTTGGACAGCCATCAACTGAGCTTTCAGGTGGTGAGGCACAGAGAATCAAGCTTGCAACAGAGCTTTCAAGAAGAAGCACAGGAAAGACTATATATATTCTTGATGAGCCTACAACCGGTCTGCATTTTGCCGATGTCCACAAGCTTGTCAATATCCTTCACAGGCTTGCAGAGGGTGGCAACACTGTAGTTGTTATTGAACATAATCTTGATGTTATTAAGACAGCAGATTATATTATAGATATGGGACCAGAGGGTGGCGACCGCGGTGGAACTGTTATTGCCAAGGGAACGCCTGAGGAGATTGTTAAGGTTAAGAAGTCTTATACCGGACAGTATGTTAAGAAGTATCTGGAAGAGAAGTAATATTAAGAAGTGAATGAACGTATATCTGGGAAGTGTATGCAAGGGATGTCGGTTTGATATTTTGGGAGTAGAATGGAGGTAGTTATGATAAAAGGAATTATCTTTGATATGGACGGAGTTATGATTGATACGGAAAATCAGTCTAATCTTGGCTGGCTGTGGGCAGCTCCCAGAAAAATGTAGAGATGCCATTATGGCTTATCGACAGTTTTAAAGGTGCACCGGCAAAGCTTAGTCAGAGCTTTTTTGATGATTATTATCATGGAGAGCAGGATTACTGGGAAATGCGGACAATGCGCACAGACCATGTTTACAAAATCAGGGAGACAGAGGAAGTTCCGGTTAAGCCGGGGCTTCATATGCTGCTTGATTATATTAAGGATAATGGACTCAAATGTGCTGTTGCAACTTCAACACAGAAATCAAGTGCTGAAAAGAGTCTTCACAGAATAGGAGCATGGGATTATCTTTCTGGTGTTGTATATGGAGATGAGGTTGAGCATGGAAAGCCTGAGCCGGACATATTCTTAAGGGCAGCAGGCTTTATCGGATGTGAACCGTCAGAATGTGTAGTCATTGAGGACAGTATTAATGGCATTAAAGCAGGATATGCAGCAGGCATGAAGGTGATTCATATACCTGATACTATTGAGATTAACGATGACATCCGAAGACTGACTTCAGTTGTGTGCCATTCTTTATCTGATGTGCCTGATATTGTAGACACATGGAATGAGGGAAAGGTTGCTGATGTTGAAGGTTATTATGAAAATGCCAAGATAAACCGTGTGTATGTTGACAGAGTGCATGTTAAGAAAGCATTTGCAGAATACACAGTAGCTTATAATGCAGATGACCCTAAGATTAAATTAAAAATTGACCACACTTACAGAGTTGCAGCTTTGTGCGAAAGAATTGCAAAGGCAGCTGGAATGTGTGCCTATGATGTTGAGCTGGCATGGTTATCCGGAATGCTTCATGATGTTGGAAGATTTGAACAGATAAAGCGTTATAACACATTTTCAGATGCGGACTCTGTTGACCATGCAAAATTTGGTGCAGACCTGTTGTTCAAAGATGGTCTTATCAGTACTTTTCTTAATGGAATGGTCAAATGTACAGGCTACAAGCCAGGAGCATTAGAGGATCGATATAGTTCTGATGGAGTATTTCTGTATGACAGATTGAATAAATCGGACATGGAAATGCTTGAACTTGCAATAAGGTGTCACAATATGTACAGAATTCCGCAGGGACTTAATCGCCGCGAGCAGGCATTCTGCAATGTGCTTCGTGACGCTGATAAGGTTGATATATTTAAGGTTAATATTGATACTCCGCTTGAAGAAATATATAACACTACGACTGAAGAACTGATGAAGAGTGATATTACAGATGAAGTGTTAGAAGCGTTTGATGAGGAACACTGTATACTCAAAGCAATAAGACGCACACCGGCTGATACTGTTATTGGTCATGTATCACTTGCTTATGAGCTTGTGTATGATGAGAGCGTGCGGATTACTGTGGAACAGGGCTATCTTGCAAAGCTTATGCATTTTCATTCTGATAATGAGGAGACCAACAGAAAGATGGCGATGGTCAGAGAGAAGATGGATTCTTATGTGAAGAAGAGAATTGGGAAGAAAGATGCATAGATAAGGATTGTCTGGAGGAGAATTAGTAAGATAGGAATTGGGGAGAATTAAGGCTTGTCATAAGTGGCAAGTTTAACTATAATGTATATATAAATACACAAGATTGGAGATTGATCATGGATCAGGAGAAAGTTATTGTCATTGACTTCGGTGGTCAGTACAACCAGCTGGTTGCGCGCCGTGTCCGTGAATGTAATGTATATTGTGAGATCTATTCTTACAAGACAGACCTGGCGCAGATTAAGGCCATGAACCCTAAAGGAATTATCCTTACGGGTGGTCCTAACAGCTGTTATGAAGATGGCGCGCCAACATGTACTAAAGAACTTTTTGAACTTGGTGTACCTGTACTTGGTCTTTGCTATGGCGCACAGCTTATGCAGCATGTGCTTGGTGGCAAGGTTGAGAAGGCACCAGTAAGAGAGTATGGAAAGACAGAAACATTTGTAGATAAGAGCAGCGCTTTATTCTCAGATGTCTCAGAGAAAACTATTGTGTGGATGAGCCATTTTGATTACATCTCACAGATTGCACCAGGATTCAAGATTGTTGCCCACACAGCAGACTGCCCAGTTGCAGCAGCAGAGTGTACAGAGAAGAATCTTTATGCAATTCAGTTCCACCCAGAGGTTCTTCATACTCAGGAAGGAACCAAGATGCTTCACAACTTTGTTCGTGGAGTATGCGGATGTGCCGGAACATGGAAGATGGATGCATTTGTTGAGAATACAATTAAGGAAATCCGCGAGAAGGTTGGCAGTGGCAAGGTTTTACTTGCTCTTTCAGGTGGTGTTGATTCATCTGTTGCAGCCGGACTTCTTTCAAGAGCTATTGGAAAGCAGCTTACATGCGTATTCGTAGATCACGGACTTCTTCCGTAAAAATGAAGGCGATGAAGTTGAGAGCGTATTTGGACCAGAAGGACAGTTCGACCTTAACTTTATAAGAGTTAATGCACAGGAGAGATATTACTCTAAGCTTGCAGGCGTTACAGAGCCAGAAGCTAAGAGAAAGATTATTGGTGAAGAGTTTATCCGTGTATTTGAGGAAGAAGCCAAGAAGATTGGTGCAGTTGACTTCCTTGCACAGGGAACAATTTATCCGGATGTGGTAGAAAGTGGTCTTGGCGGAGAATCCGCTGTGATCAAATCTCACCACAATGTAGGAGGACTTCCGGATTTTGTAGATTTCAAAGAAATCATTGAGCCACTCCGCAACCTTTTCAAAGATGAGGTTCGTAAGGCTGGTCTTGAGCTTGGAATACCAGAACATCTTGTATTCCGTCAGCCATTCCCAGGTCCGGGACTTGGAATCAGAATTATCGGCGAGGTAACAGCTGATAAAGTTCGTATCGTTCAGGACGCTGACTATATCTACCGTTCGGAGGTTGACAAGGCCGTAGCTGAGTACAAGAAGGCTAACGGCAAGGCTCCAGCATGGATGCCAAACCAGTATTTCGCAGCCCTCACTAACATGCGTTCCGTTGGTGTTATGGGTGACGAAAGAACTTACGATTATGCGGTTGCACTTCGTGCAGTCAACACAATTGATTTCATGACAGCAGAGAGCGCAGAGATTCCATTTGAGGTTCTCCAGACAGTCATGAGCAGAATTATAAATGAGGTGCGTGGGGTCAACAGAGTATTCTATGATCTGACTAGTAAACCACCTGGAACGATTGAGTTTGAATAGTAAACAGAGCTTCATAAATGGCGTAAACAAGCCATTTATGGGGCTTTTCTTTATCGTGATACCTATATGATACCTGTTTTGATAGTACCACAGATATTAATGAGTACTAAACAGAAGTGTCATAGGTATTATCTATTATCACATTTCTTTTATTTTCAAAAATTATCCCAATTATATGAAGCACCAAAATTGGTGCAAATTAGTGAAAATACACCAGTGGTGTTACTTCCGTAATTTGTGGGTTGGTTATAGAATTAATCGCACAGAAAGTTTTAACACACAATGTGCCAGTATTGCCACAATGTTACCTGATGACTCCGACAATGTTTGTAGAGACATCTTTATAGGTTTAAGTATGGATTAATTGTACTTAAAGATAAAAAGTCCGTCAGAGAATATGTTTTGACGAAAAAAGTCCATGAGAGAATATTTAGCAAATTCATGCTTTGAATTAGAATAAGTGATGTAATCAAGAGACAGGGATGCTGCTATGTTTGTAAAAAAACCGCTATTGTACCCTTATCAGAGAAAAGGGTCGGGTTTGTCCCTTTAAAATTTAAGACAAGAAAATACAATAGTTGCAACGAGTTATATAGAAGTTGTAGCTGTCAATATAAGTGTTTGATACATACCGGTAATTGCCGGGAGAGAGGTGAATGCACTATGGAAGTTATATTACACAGCAAAGAGGTTGCTGAGATGCTTGATGTATCGGTATCTCATGCATACAAAGTAATAAGAGAAGCTAACAGGAATTATCTTCTAAAGGCTTTTATGTCAGAGCCGGCAGAGTCAGCCGTAAGTATCTTGACAGTAAAGTATATGACTTATGTGATAAGACAGCATAAGGAAAATGAAGGATAAGGGTATTACGTATGGCAAGAACAGAAAAGTGATAATGACAAATATGTGTATGGTGTTTAGTGAAAACAGGGTACTTGTCCAAGATAAGAGGGATGATGATTACTCTGGAATAACATTTCCGGGAGGACATGTGGAAAGAGGAGAATCATTTACAGATGCTGTGATACGCGAAGTGTGGGAAGAAACTGGATTGAAAATTTCAGAACAAAACTTTGTGGGATAAAGGACTGGATGAAGGATGAGGAAACAAGATATATAGTGTTATTATATAAGACAGATAAGTTTGAAGGAATAGTTACTTCGTCTGAAGAAGGGGATGTATTCTGGCTGATATTAGATGAAATGAAGCAGAGAAAACTTGCTTATGGAATGGATAAGATGTTGGAAGTATTTTTAAATGACAATATTAGTGAATATTTCTTTTTGAAGAAAATGGAAAATGGATAGAAGAGTTGAAATAGTTTAAATAAATGCAAAGGAGTTTGAAGTGGATATTTTATTTAAGAATGATGATTTTGTATTTTCATACAGAGTTGGTGGAATATTGATACGCAATGGAAAAATTCTATTACAGCGTCCTAAGAATGATGATTATTCCATTATAGGTGGACATGTAGCAGCAATGGAAACAAGTATAGAAACTTTGAAGCGGGAATTTGAAGAAGAACTTCACACTAAGATAGAGGTAGATAATCTGCTGGCGATTGGTGAAATATATTTTCCATGGGGAAAAGACCATGTCATCAGATATGTTTATATTATAATGTACATCTCGTTAATTATGATATTCCTTTAGATGGAGTATTTCATGGTTATGATGGTCTGGATGACAAAAGGATTGATTTAGATTTTTGCTGGGTTCCACTTGAGGATTTAAAGAATGATGTAAAGGTATATCCGCAGGAGTTGGTACCTTATATTCTTGAACAAAGAAGGAAATTGTACATTTTGTTTCAAAGCAAATTTAGAAGATTAGATTATAGGTGTCGATGGAGAAGAAATATGTTAGAAGTTAAATTTTATGATACAGTAGATGATTCATTACTGAAGTTTGCAGTAATAATTTCACAGAGCAACGGCAAGTGGGTGTTTTGTAAGCATAAAGAAAGAGATACCTATGAAGTGCCGGGAGGGCATAGAAGCTGGGGAGGATATTTTTGAAACAGCTAAAAGGGAGTTGCAGGAAGAGACTGGGGCTATCAAATTTGAGATAAAACCAATATGCGTATATTCGGTGACAGGTAAGACTAGAGTAAATGATACCGGTGAAGAAACATTTGGACTGCTTTGCTTTGCAGAGATAACAGAGTTTGCGAAAGAATTACATAGCGAAATGGAGAAAGTTGTGCTTATGGATGAGTTGCCTGAGAACTGGACATATCCGTTGATACAGCCGAAACTTATTGAGGAATGGGAAGAGAAAAGGGAGAATTGCAAATGAAAATATTAGTAATAGGCGGAACAAGATATTTTGGTATACATATGGTTAATAAGCTTTTAGAACAAGGACATGCAGTAACAATAGCAACAAGAGGCAAAACACCAGATTCATATGGAGACAAAGTAGAGCGCATTACCATTCAAAGGACAAATGAAGAAAGTATGCGAGAGGCATTACAAGGAAAGCATTTTGATGTAGTTATTGATAAAATCGCGTATTGTTCTAATGATATAAGGTATGTTATGGACTATGTTGATTGCGACAAATACATATATATGTCTAGTACATCAGTTTATAATCCAAAACATATGAATACTGTGGAATCTGATTTTGATGGATATTCTAAGGATTTTGTGTGGTGTGACAGAAAAGAATTTCCATATGAGCAGATAAAAAGACAGGCTGAGTACGCATTATGGCAGAAATATCCGGGAAAAAACTGGATTGCTGTCAGATATCCATTTGCAATAGGTAAAGATGATTATACGAAAAGACTTTTATTCTATGTAGAACATGTCATTAAATCAGAGCCGATGTATATAGATAATATAGATTATCAAATGAGCTATATCCGTTCAGATGAAGCGGGAGAGTTTATTGCATATTTAGTAGATAAAGATGTTAAAGGTGCAATTAACGGAAGTGCTTCAGAAACTATCTCGCTTCGAGAAGTGATTAATTATATCGAAGAAAAGACAGGAAAATGTGCGGCTTTAAGTGAACAAGGGGAGGCTGCACCTTATAATGGAGAACCGGAATATAGTATAAATACAGACAAGGCTGAGAAGACAGGATATCGTTTTTCTAATTTAAAAGATTGGATATATGAATTGCTTGATTATTATATTGAGCAGGTTGATAAAGCTGAATGTAAAGAAGAATAGTACGAAGGGGAATGTATATTGGCGAAAAAGAAGAGAAATAGAAAATCAATAAAAAATAATGGTTATAAATTAGAAGAATTAGGAATACAGAAAGATGACATTACCAAGGAAGAATTAATTGATATATATGCCGACGCATACTATAAGGCGTTAAAAAGGATAGAAAATGAATCTAAAAGCGAGAATGAGCCAGAGCATAAAGTTAAAAAATATAAGAAATATGAATGGGTGCAATATTTTCTAAATGTTCTATTTTTTCCATGGAAGATACATGAAAAGTTTAAGTTAAAGGATAATATTTATGATGATATGTTAACTCTTATAATAAGTTTGATAATGTATTTCATAGGAGGATTTTTACAACTAGTCAGTTTGGGTGGTGTAATTGGTATCATAAATAATATTGGGAAATTACAAGTGACAGTTCTTCTATGGATAGGTGTAATTGTTATATATTGTTTGTTTTTTGCAAGTGTAATAATAATATCAGCAAAACAATTTTCGAATGAGAAAGATTCTAATAAGATATATGCAGTCAGCTCTATTATAATAGCATTGATAAGTTGTATAATAAGCACGGTGGCTTTTGTTATGCAATTTTTTATGTAGATTAAATACAATAACAACCAGAAACAGTGAGGCCTAAATGGATACAAGATATTATATGATTATTATCAAGGGCGAGATAAAGACAACCGAAGTAATGTCATGTGTGTACGACACGGAGACACATAAATGGAATGTGAAATTTAATAATGGGAAAAGCTATCTCTATGCATATATGAATGTTGAGAAATTAACTAAGCCGGATGTTTTAAATCCTAAGTCGTATCGTATTAGCAGAGAGGGACGGGAGTTTTTTGATATAGATGCAATATCTGTGTTCAGAGGCAGACAGGAGTCTTATTGGCATATTTGTTTTAAAGACGGCAGTGAACGGGATTACCATGAGCACGATTTACATATTGCGGAGTCGTGCCTGAATGATAAAAGGTCTGCCGATGTATTCCAATATATAAAGCAGATTGCTGAATTGAGTAATATTAGAAATGAAGAGACGGGGGAAAAATTATTACCTAAAAGATTTGATAAAATTACTTATGTTGGTAATGAGGTTGCATTAGCGAAATATTTGAATCCTTCTTTATTGAATACTGGTAAAAGAGGGGGAGAATATGTTCCGATATTTCCATTTGGCTGTAATAACAGTCAGTATAATGCTGTAAAAAATGCGATGGAGAATCAGATAAGTGTAATACAGGGACCGCCGGGAACAGGTAAAACACAGACGATATTAAATATTATCGCTAATATATTGATGCAGGACAAAACGGTACAGATTGTATCTAATAATAATTCTGCAACTGAAAATGTATATGACAAACTGTCTTCGCCACAGTATAATCTGGGATTTGTTGCTGCAACATTGGGAAGTTCTAAAAATAAGAAAACATTTGTTGAACATCAGGATTCATCTTATCCTGATTTTTTAACTTGGAAAATGTCTGAAGAATTTGGCGAAATGCGTAAGAAAATATCAGAGCAATCCGTTAGGTTAAAAGAATTTTTTGATAAACAGGAAAAACTTGCTTATTCAAGGCAGGAATTATCTCAATTAGTTACAGAACAGCAATATTTTAACCAGTATGTTGAAGAATCCGATGTTAATACAGATAATATAAAGTTCAAGAAAATGTTATCGTCAAAACAATGGATGATGTTATGGCAGGAGTGTCAGGCAATATCAGAGGAGAAAAAGGCAATAGGATTCTGGTTTAAAATAAAGACATTTTTCAAGTATGGCGTAACACACAGGAGTTTTTATAAGCAGGAATTTTCAAAGATAATTACAACATTTCAGGCTATGTATTATAAGGCAAAAGAAAAAGAATTATCTAAGCAGATTTCAGATATTGAGGGATATTTAAACGGTGTTGATAAGCATTTGCTTGACGATTTATGTGACAATTCAATGATTTTACTAAAAGACAAGCTGGCAAGAAGATATGAAGGGAACGACAGCCGGAGAGTATTTAGTGAGGATAATCTGTGGAAGGAATCCAATGATGTATTGAAGGAGTATCCGGTTATATTAAGTACCACATTTTCATCGAGAAATAGTCTGAATTCAGATGTGGTATATGATTATCTTATTATGGACGAGGCATCACAGGTAGATATTGCAACAGGGGCTTTAGCACTTTCTTGTGCGAGAAATGTGGTTATTGTGGGAGATACTAAGCAGCTTCCAAATGTTGTTACAGAAGATATGAGGGTCAGAGCAAAAGCTATATTTGATACATATAATCTGAAAGAAGGATATCAGTTTACAAAGAGCTTTTTGCAGTCAATTCTGGATATTATGCCTGATGTAACACAGACATTATTGCGAGAGCATTATAGGTGTCATCCTAAAATAATTAATTTCTGTAATCAGAAATTTTATCGTGGTGAACTGATTATTATGACAAAGGATAATGGTGAAGATGATGTTTTGTCAGTTGTGAAAACAGTTGCCGGAAATCATGAACGAAATCATTACAGTCAGCGTCAGATAGATGTTATAAAAAATGAAATTATGCCTAAATATAACTTCAACCCGGAAGAAACAGGGATTATTACTCCGTACAGGAATCAGGTTGAAGCATTGAACAGGGAGATAACAGATATTGATGCAGCTACCGTACATAAGTTTCAGGGCAAGGAGAAAGACAATATTATTATATCCACTGTAGATGATGAAATATCAGATTTTGCAGATGATCCATATTTGATTAATGTTGCTGTTTCAAGGGCAAAAAAGAAACTGATGCTGGTTGTGACTGGAAATGAACAGTCAAAAGAACGCAATATAACAGATTTAATAGATTACATTCAGTATAATAATTTTGAAGTTGTTGAGAGTAAGATTTATTCAATTTTTGATTATCTTTACAAGCAGTATACTGAGGAAAGAATAGCATATTTGCAGAAATATAAAAAGATATCAGAATATGACTCTGAGAATCTTATGTATTCATTGATACAGGAAATAATTGCTGATAATAAATATTTAAGTTTAGATGTTGTTTGTCATTTTCCATTGAATATGCTGATTAAAAATCCTCAACTATTAAATGACAGGGAGTGCCAGTATGCAATGAATCCAGCAACACATCTGGATTTTCTGATTTACAACAGAATCAGTAAAAAGCCGGTTTTAGCGATTGAAGTTGATGGATATGAATTTCATAAAAAGGATACCGTGCAGGCTTCAAGAGATTTATTAAAGGACCGCATAATGGATTTGTATGAAATTCCATTATTAAGATTTAAGACTAATGGCAGCAGTGAAAGAGAAAAGATTGCAGGAATGTTGGATAAGCTAGTTGGATAGTCGAAATAATCCTATTATAGTGGAGATATCGTACTATCCTTGGAAATACCAGAGGGGAGAATTACAGGGTTTGTAGGAAAAAACGGCGCAGGAAAAAGTACGGCAATTAAACTGATACTTGGACTGGTAAAGCCGGATGCTGGAAAGATTTGTGTGTTTGGTAACGAAGGTGGAGAGCTTCCGGCTGCGGTAAAGCAGAAAATCGGAGTATCTTTGACGGAGGCAGGCTTTAGTTCACAATTTACGGTGGAAGATGTCTGGCATATCCTTGCTAAAATGTATCCTGATTTCCAGAAGGATTTTTTTGACCAAAAATGTGAGGCTTTAAAGCTTCCACGGAAGAAGAAATTAAAAGAATTTTCCACAGGTATGAAAGCAAAACTGAGGGTGCTGACAGCAATCAGCCATAAAGCTGATTTGTTGATTTTAGATGAGCCGACCGCAGGGCTTGATGTGGAGGCAAGGAATGAAATCCTTGATTTGCTACGGGAATATATAGCGCAGGACGAGAAGCGCACAATATTGATTACATCGCACATTTCCACAGATTTGGAGTCACTTTGTGACGACATTTATCTCATTCATGACGGAAAAATCATTTTGCATGAGGACACAGATGTTATTTTAGAGCAGTATGGTATTTTGAAGGTGAATGAGGAACAATACAAGACATTAGACAAGACAGCAGTCATAAAAGTACAGAAAGAAACTTATGGTTATGCCTGCTTTACTAATGACAGAAGATTTTATCAGGAAAATTATCCGCAGATTGCGGTGGAGCAGGGCGGAATTGATGAATTAATTCTTATGATGACGGGAGGGTACAGATAATGGCAGGATTAGTAGAAAAAGATTTCCGGTTAATTTGGTGTAATAAACAGGCATTAATTTTCTTACTTATCATTGGAGTGGTAATAGGATTACAGAATGAAGCGGTTATCCTGGGGTGGTTGCCGTTTGCAATCAGTATTCTTCTGATAAATACAATTACCTATGACGAGCTTGATAAAGGATATGGATTTTTGATGACTTTGCCGATTGATGCAGAAACGTATGTGAGGGAAAAATATTTTTTCTGTCTTACAGGAGGAACGGTTTCATGGCTTGTGGCAGCGGGACTTTACATGATCCTGGAAATGAAACAGCAGATGCCGGTAGACATGGCTTCCCAGATTCCTGTGGTATTGGTGTTTCTGCCGGTTACGGCATTGTTGATTGCATTGCTGATTCCGCTGCAGCTAGTATCCGGAGTAGAAAAGAGCAGAGTAGTCATTTCGGGGGCATGTGGTGTAATGGGAGCGTCTGTCATTGCATTTGCGAAGCTGGTAAAGACAAATGTATTAAGTGCCTTTTCATTTTTAAACCAGATGAATGGCTGGATACTTGCAGGAATTGCAGTGGTAGTGATAGTACTTCTCATACTGCTCTCTTATGCAATTAGTGTCCGGATTATGGAAAAGAAAGAATTTTAGAAAAATATTTAAGCGGGACATTCATAAAAAAAGAGTGTCCCGCTTATTAACATATATTAGAAATTATCCCCATTCCAACCCCAGTTAGAAACAGCCTGATATTTTACATAGACATGATCCGGTGCGATGCCAAGAACATCTTTAAAAATGTTACATATCTGTCCAGTGAGCTTAGAAAAGGCAGATGGATTCTCATTGCCGTAAACGCTGACCTCGACCATAGCCACAGGCTCGGCATTGCTTCCTCTGAAGTAGAGCTTGTAGTCAGGTTCGAAGCCGACCATGAGCCAGCTTTCTGACTTGCCGGGAATTGTCTGGATAGCCTGGCCTAAACGGGTTTTGATTTCAGTTTCCTGTGCTTCTGTAAGAGAAGTGCTTATCTTAGAATTAATAAATGGCATATGTTACCTCATTTCTGCGCCGCAGGCGCGTGTATTCATGTGATGATTATAGCACTTTACATTTGTCAAAGAAACATATTAATCGTCAGCGCCTTCTTTGATGCCGTGGCGCTCTGCATATCCAGTCAGGATAAGTGTGAGCGCACCGTCGCCTGTTACATTGCAGGCTGTTCCGAAGCTGTCCTGAAGTGCAAATATTGTAAGCATAAGGGCAGTTCCAGTGTCGTTAAATCCAAGCACGCCGGTAATAAGTCCGAGCGAAGCCATAACTGTTCCGCCAGGTACGCCAGGTGCGCCGATTGCAAATATTCCGAGAAGCACGCAGAACAGAATCATAGTTCCGGCTGATGGAATAGAGCCATACAAAATCTTAGATACAGTCATGCAGAAAAATACCTCTGTCAGCACTGAGCCGCATAAATGTATATTTGCAAACAAAGGAATTCCAAAAGAGACCATGTCCTTTCTCAAAACCTTTGATTTGCCGGCACACTGGAGTGCAACTGCGAGTGTGGCAGCAGATGACATTGTTCCAATTGATGTAAGGTATGCAGGACCGTAATGTCTGATTACTTCAATCGGGTTCTTCTTAGAATACAATCCTGCGATTGTGTAAAGCAGAGTCATCCAAATGTAATGTCCGATTAATACAATAATTATAATTTTCAGGAACACAGGAACCTGCTTTGTTATTGAACCTTCGTATGAGAGTCCGCAGAAAGTAAGTCCGATGAAAAATGGAAGAATCGGTATCATGATTCTTGAAACTATCGCAAGCACGATTTTCTGGAATTCTTCAAGAATATTTGAAATCAATTCTGCTTTTGTCCAAGCGGCAGCAAGTCCGACCATAATTGAGAACACAAGTGCACTCATAACAGGCATTATCTGCGGGATTGATAATTCGAAAACCGCAGCCGGAAGCTCTTTCAATCCATCAGCAGTAGAGGATATTGACAAATGTGGTATCAAAAGATATCCGGATGCTGTAGAGAAAAGTGCAGCACCAACTGATGATGTATATGCGATTGTAACTGCAATCAGAAGAAGCTTTGATGCATTTTTACCCATCTGAGTAATCGAAGGTGCAATAAATGCAATGATTATCAGCGGTATGCAGAAATTAATTATCTGATTGAGAATATATTTCAGAGTTACAACAATATTCAAAATGGCGCGTGAAAATGCATTGCCATCAGTTGAACTTAACAGCAGTCCCACCAGGACGCCAGCAATAACGCCCACCAGCAATTTAAACGGCAGGCTGCGAAAAATACTATTTTTCTTCATTTAATAAATCTCCTTCATTGGTGTAGTTAATAAAAATTATAATATAGGCTGGGAAAAATAACAATGGAAAGGTTTGGAGACATGGCTTCCCAGATTCCTGTGGTATTGGTGTTTCTGCCGGTTACGGCATCGTTGATTGCATTTGCGAAGCTGGTAAAGACAAATGTATTAAGTGCTTTTGCTCTCTTATGCAATTAGTGTGCGGATTATGGAAAGAATTTTAGAAAATATATAAGCGGGACATTCATAAAAGAGTGTCCGCTTATTAATATATTAGAAATTATCCCCATTCCAACCCCAGTTAGAAACAGCCTGATATTTTACATAGACATGATCCGGTGCGATGCAAGAACATCTTTAAAAATGTTACATATCTGTCCAGTGAGCTTAGAAAAGGCAGATGGATTCTCATTGCCGTAAACGCTGACCTCGACCATAGCCATAGGCTCGGCATTACTTCTCTAAAGTAGAGCTTGTAGTCAGGCTCAAAACCGACCATGAGCCAATTTTCTGACTTGCAAAATTGTCTGGATAGCCTGGCCTAAACGGGTTTTGATTTCAGTTTCCTGTGCTTCTGTAAGAGAAGTGCTTATCTTAGAATTAATAAATGGCATATGTTACCTCATTTCTGCGCCGCAGGCGCTGTATTCATGTGATGATTATAGCACTTTACATTTGTCAAAGAAACATATTAATTGTTAGAGCCGTCAATAATGCCCACCAGCAATTTAAACGTCAGGCTGCGAAAAACTTTTTCTTCATTTAATAAAACACCTTCATTGGTGTAGTTAATAAAATTATAATATAGGCTGGGGAAAATAACAATGGAAGGTTTGGGGGATTAAAGATAATATGGTTTGTCGAATTTTGTCGTAAAAGATGTTGAATGGAGAAAAGGGGATAATGATATAATAAAGTAAAAATATATAAAAAGAGGATGTGATCAAGATTAAATTATATAAATTAATAGCTGTAATTTTTTCATTATAAGACAATTTTACATTCAAATCCCTTTGATGCATTAGGTGATGGATATACTTTATATGTAAATCAAATTCCTTTATTATTCCACCATTATTATTGAATATGATGGCGGAGCCGATTATACAAGTAATTACATATAACATAGTAGGATTTTATTACAGAAGAGGTAGTAATCCGTTTTGGGTTCTGTTTTATATATGATATTTTATTGTATACATATATTTATATTATGGATATTGTCATTAGTTAGATTTAATATTGGAATATCTATTATAGCGATAGTTGTATATATTATGATACATATAATATGTTTGATACTTTTGAATAGACTGTGTCAATGAAAAGTGATAAACGATTATCAAGTTGAAAATATTTATACGATTAAATATAATAAAAATATATTTATTTAGGAGAAAAACATTATGGCAACAGGAACAACAAATGTAGGTTTTGAAGAAAAATTATGGAGTGCAGCGGATAAATTACGCTCTAATATGGATGCTGCTGAATACAAGCATGTAGTGTTAGGACTTATTTTTTTGAAATATGTATCTGATTCGTTTGAGGAGAAATATCGACAGTTACTTACAGAAGGATATGGTGATGAGGAAGACCGAGATGAGTATCTTGCCGAGAATGTCTTTTGGGTTCCTAAAGAGGCAAGATGGTCGGTTATTAAAAAGTCATGCTACTAGTCCTGATATAGGTAAAATAATAGATGATGCTATGGAAGCAATAGAAGAGAAATGATTCTTTAAAGGGTATTGACTAAAAATTATTCCAGACCTGGAGCTTGATAAAACAAGATTGGGTGAATTAGTTACACTTTTACTAATATAGAAGTGGGTTCTACTGCAGCTCAGGAAAGATGTCCTTGGTAGAGTATATGAATATTTCCTGAGTAAATTTGCATCCGCAGAAGGGAAATTAGGAGGAGAATTTTATACCCCAAGTTGCATTGTAAGAACATTAGTAGAAATGATAGAACCATTTGAAGGACAAATTTTGATCCGGCGTGTGGTTCGGGAGGCATGTTCTGTCAGTCGGCAAGATTTGTTAAAGAACATCAAAGGAAATGTAAGAGATATTTCAATATTTGGACAAGAGTCTAATCCGACTACATGGAAATTAGCAAAAATGAATCTTGCAATTAGAGGTTTGGAAGCTAATCTTGGGAAACATAATGCTGATTCATTTCATGATGATCAGCATAAGACATTAAAGGCTAATTATATTCTTGCGAATCCACCTTTTAATATCTCAGATTGGGGAGGAGAAAGACTACAGGATGATGTTAGATGGAAATATGGAATACCACCTGTTGGTAATGCAAATTTTGCATGGCTTCAGCACATGATTCACCATCTCAATCCTATAGGCGGAGTTGCTGGTACTGTACTAGCTAATGGTTCATTGAGTTCAAATACATCAAATGAAGGTGAAATTCGTAAGAATATGATAAACGGAGATGTAGTTGAGTGCATAGTATCATTACCGGGTCAGTTGTTTTATTCAACAGGAATACCTGTATCTTTGTGGATTCTTAGAAAAGGTAAAACAGAATATTCGCAGAATAAAATATTATTTATTGATGCAAGAAATATGGGACATATGATAGATAGAAAGGTAAGAGAATTATCGGAAGAAGATATTCAGAAAATTGCATCAACTTATCAGAATTGGAGACAGGAAAACAGTATGAGGATGTTAAAGGATTTTGTAAATCTGCAACATTAAAAGAAGTAGCCGATCAGGATTATATTCTTACCCAGGTAGATATGTTGGAATTGCAGAGCAAGAGGAAGATAGTGAGCCATTTGAAGAAAAATGACAAGATTAACAACCGAATTGTATGGATTATTTAAAGAATCTCACACATTAGAGGATGAAATTAAAAGAAAATTAGCTGCAATTGGATATGGTGAGGAAAATAAATTGTGATTTGTAGGAGTAAGGAGATACAGATATGATCAAATGGAAAGAAGCAGAATTGGGAGAATACTGTGATTTTCAAGAAGGATGTAAACCCATCAAAGGAACATCCAGAGTATTTTGGAGGTTCAGTTAATGGTGTAGAGCAGTAGACATCAATGATGGATATATATACCATACATCTCAAACGCTAACAGAGGAAGGGTTTAAGAGTGCTAAAAAGTGCATTATTATTTGAACCTAATACCATTGTTATTAGTAAATCTGGAACAATTGGTAGGGTAGGAATAATAAAAGATTATATGTGTGGCAATAGAGCTACTATAAATATTAAACCTAAGAATAATGCAGATGTAGAATTTATCTTTTATATGTTGAAAAGTAAGAGAGAATTTGCGGATTTAGCAGTTGGAAGTGTTCAGAAGAATCTTTATGTTTCAATATTAGAAAAGATAAAGTTTAAATTTCCTTCATTAGATAATCAGAAAAAATCTCATCATATATATCTACTATTGATAAGAAGATAGAAATTAATAATCAAATTAATAGGAATTTGTCGGAGCAGGCGCAGGCTGTCTTTAAAGAATGGTTTGTTGACAATCCAGAGAGTGCAAAGTGGAAACAAGGAACTTTTCTGATCTTGTTATCTCTACCTTAGGTGGAGATTGGGAAAGGAAGAGAAAGAAGGAAATTATACAGAACAGGTTTACTGTGTAAGAGGTGCTGATATACCGGAAGTTAAAGAAGGAAACAAGGGCAAGATGCCTACAAGATTTATATTGCCTAAGAACTATGCAGCTAAACAGCTTGTGGCAGGAGATATAGTGGTCGAGATATCCGGGGAAGTCCAACACAGTCTACAGGTCGTGTTGCTTCCATATCGCAGTCATTGCTGGATAGATACGACAAAGGAATGGTGTGTACAAACTTCTGTAGGGCTATTAAACCGAAGGATGGATACAGCATGTTTATCTACTATTACTGGCAGTATCTGTATGAAAGGGGAATCTTTTCTTATATGAAAACGGCACAACCGGTATAAAGAATCTTGATATAAAAGGGTTCCTGGAAAATGAAGAAATAATCATTCCACCAAAGGATTTAGTGGATAAATTTGATGCATTATGTCAGACCATTTTAATGAAATATTTAAGAACGGAATCAGCACAGAAAAATTAGCAGAAAACAAGAGATACTCTTTTACCTCGTTTAATGTCTGGAAAATTAGATGTCTCTGAATTAGAACTATAGGAGGCCAATATGGATCTGATATTACAAAGTAAAAGAAAAGGGTACAATGCAAAAGCTAAATATGATGTAGAAAAAAGAAATTTGTAGTTTTAAAGGGATCTACAGTTTCTGTGGATGTAGCGCAGAGTGAAATTCAGAGGTGCTAAGTCTATAATTTCTACACGTGAAGAGTATGTAGAAGGAGGCATAGTTAAGAAGAACGTAATATTTAAAAGCTCTTCAACGGCCGCAAACTTTGTGACAGGCAGAAGTACAAATGGAATGATTATCTGGAAGGATAAAACAGGACGAAGTTAAAAGATTTGTTATAAGACTTACTCCGACAAATGGTAATTGTTTTACAAGAATATAGTTAAGTTATTGTTAACATTAAATACAACAATTTGTTGGATTTAAGGAGGAAGATGAAGGATGCAGATTAAAGAATACTTTAGAACAAGCAATAATTGTTGATTTAGAAGGCAAAGGATATGAGTATCTTTATGATATGATATAGAAAGAGATTATCATGATGTAATCTTAAAGACTTATTATGAGATGGCTATTGCTAAGATTAATAAGGGATTACTGCGTCTATTATTGAAGAATCATATAAGACAATTATGAATTTAGGCTTATTAAAGTTAGAAGAATTAAATGCATCTTTTTCACAAATACCTTATTGAGGGTATTCCTGTGCCATATAGAGATAATTCGAGAACAAGACATATACCGTAAAATTAGTTGATTTTGATAATCCAGAAGAAAATGATTTTAAAGTAGTAAATCAATATACAATTATTGATTATAAGCAGAAAAGACCTGACATATTGGTGTTTATTAATGGTATTCCTATGATTCTTTTTGAGCTTAAAAATGCAGCAAATGAAGATACAACTATAACTAACGCTTACAATCAGATACAAAATTATATGTTAGATATTCCTAAATTGTTTTGGTATAACGCTTTTAATGTTATCAGTGATGGGTTAAGTACCAAAGTTGGAACTATTACATCTGATTTTACGCGGTATATGGCTTGGAAATCTGAAAATGGTGAGACAGATGAAGATAGCATAGATTTTTATTCGACTATGCTTAATGGAATGTTTCAAAGGAGATTACTGGACATTATAAAAATTTTATTGTTTATCAGAGTATTAACGGAAAAACAGTAAAGATCATTGCAGGTTATCATCAATATTTTGCTGTAAAAAGCGGTTGAAAGAACTTATAAAGCAATAGAAGAAAAAAGTAATAAGGTGGGCGTTGTATGGCATACACAGGGAAGTGGTAAAAGTTTATCTATGGTGTTCTATACAGGTCTTATTGTAAGTAACCCTGAATTCAAGAATCCAACAATTGTTGTATTGACGGATAGAAATGATCGGATAATCAGCTTTGGGACATTTTGTGCAAGTTCCAAATTGTTGTTAAGACAAACACACCTAAACATGCTGAAAGTAGAGCATCTTAAAAGAATTACTTAGTGTGGTACAGGGTGGCATTATATTTACAACTATTCAAAAATTTGAGGAAAGTGATGAAATCATTAGTGATAGAAGTAATATAATCTTTATGGCTGATGGGCCCATCGTTCGCAGTATGGCTTAAAGAAAACTGGATAAATCAGGTGTATGGAAAGTAGGTATGGCTAAATATATGAGAGATGCTCTGCCTAATGCTACTTTTATTGGATTCACAGGAACACCAATTGATTTTGAAGATAAATCAACAGTAGAGGTTTTGGAAATTATATTGATATATATGATATGACTCAGGCAGTTGAAGATGGTGCAACAGTTCCAATTTATTATGAGAATAGAACTGCTAAAATCAAACAATGAGGAAGTTCTTAAGAGAATAGACGATGTCTATAAGAGTTATTCAGAAGAAATGAGTGAATATGACATAGAAAGTCAAAATCTGATATTTCAACACTCGAAGCAATAATAGGTTCTAAAGAACGTCTAAATCTCTTAGCTGATGATATAATTGCACACTATGAGGATAGACAATATGTTCTTACAGGAAAAGCAATGATTGTATGCATGAGCAGAAGAATAGCCATTAACCTGTATAAAATAATTATTAGTAAACGACCAGACTGGAAGAGAAAAGTTAAGGTTGTTCTTACATCGAGCAATCAGGATGATCCAACATGGCATGATATTATAGGAAATAAGACATATCGAGATGGATTAATGGTTGAATTTAAGGATACAGAAAGTGAATTTAAAATTGCCATTGTTGTAGATATGTGGCTAACAGGATTTGATGTGCCATCAATGGCAACTATGTACATAGACAAGCCTATGAAGGACATAATCTTATGCAGGCTATAGCAAGAGTTAATAGAGTTTACAAGGATAAAGAAGCTGGACTTATTGTAGATTATATTGAATGGCAAATGAGCTTCGAAATGCTTTAAGGCAATATACTGCAAGAGATCAAGATAAAGTACCTGATTTGGGAGTAGCTTTATCTGTAGCAATGGGAACACTTGAGTCTCTTAGAGATATGATATACGGTTTTGACTACGATGATTTCTTTAAAGATGATGATAATATTAGACTTAAGATAATAGCTGACGGTGTAAATTTTGTGTTGGGGTTTGAAGAAGATGAAAAGAAGGAATTCTTGAAACAGGCTACAAGACTTAGTCAGGCGGAGACTTTATGCAGAAGCTTACTAGATATAAGGATTAAGAAAGAAATAGAATTTTTAAGTGCTTAAAAGCAGGCGTCTGCAAATATGGTTGTAAAATTAATGGTGGAATGACAAAAATGAAGTGAATTCTAAGATTATGACACTACTTGAACAAGCTATTGAACAAGATGGGGTATTCAATATATTTGAAGAAGTTGGAAAAGAAAATCCTGAAATTTCAATTCTTTCTGATGAATATATGGAAAAGATTAGGAAGATGAAACACAAAAATCTTGCAGCGGAAATGTTGAGAAACTTCTGGAGAATAACATAGTAGTATTTTCTAGAACAGGAGTTGTAAAGTCTGAGTTATTTTCAGAAAAGATGAAGCAAATTCTTCTTAGGTATAATAATCGTATGATTAATAGTGCAATGGTTATTGAAGAATTAATAAATCTTTCTAAAGAAATGACTGATGCTTATAATGCTGGTGATGATAAAGGATTAACTAGAGAAGAGTTAGCATTTTATGATGCTTTGGTAGCTGATCCTGATGTGCTTAGAAATATGAAAGATTCAACATTAGTGGAAATGGCTCATGAATTGACTGATTTAATTCGTAGAAGCCGAACAGTTGATTGGGATAAAAAGAGTCAGCTAGAGCTTATATGAGAACGCAGGTGAAGCATTTGCTTAGAAAATATAAGTATCCACCAGAAAGGCAAAAGGCGCAGTAGATACTGTAATCAGACAGGCTGAACTGATGAGTAGTAATATTAATCCGGTTTCAATTAATAATAGGTATAGTATTAATAATACAACTGATTTAATGGTTGCAGACGATGGAAGAAAGTACAATTGATAGTATTAGACAAAATAAATTGTGATTTGTAGGAGTAATTTTAATATAGTTTTAAGAAAATACAGTGGGTAGGTGATTATGTGAAGATATGGAATGAAGGCAAAATAAAAAATTTTGCTGATGTAAAGGAGGAAAAAGACTTCCTAAGGAAAGCAATTGACTAAAGAACCAAATTCACATCCATATATTAGAATAAAAAATTTAGGAAAGAGTAAAGTGCTAGAACTAAATTCTGAATATGAATATGTTGATGATGAAACTTATAAATCAATAGCAAGATACACTGTTGATTCAGGTGATATCTTAATCAGTGTGGTTGGAACTATTGGATTGATTGCAATTGTTGGAGAAAGTCTAGATAAAGCAAATCAAACTGAAAATTGTGATAAAATAGTTAATATAAAAGATCTAGATAGAGATTATTTATACTACTATTTAACATCTTCTATTGGTCAAGAAGAAATTAGAAAAGGAATAGTCGGGGCTGTACAACCTAAGTTGCCATTAAAGAATGTACAGGATATTACAGTGAAATATCCTACACTTAAAATGCAAAAGAAGATAGTTTCCATTTTGAATATTATTGATAAAAATTTTTGTAAATGATGAGATTAATAGGAATTTATCGGAGAAAGTTGCTTAAAGTTATAGGAATTTGTCGGAGCAGGCAAAAATTCTTTATAAAGAATGGTTTATAGATTTTGAATCGTTTGAAGGAGAGATGCCGGGTGATTGGCATTTGGGCACTGTCGAAGAAATTATGGAACTTCATGATTCAAAGCGTAAGCCACTGTCTGGCAGGCAGAGAGATGATATGGAGAAGATATATCCTTACTACGGGGCTACATCAATCATGGATTATGTAGATAATTATATCTTCGATGGAATCTATTTACTTCTTGGAGAAGATGGTTCTGTAATTGATACAGAAGGATATCCTATTCTTCAGTATGTATTTGGAAAATTCTGGCCTAATAATCATGCACACGTAATAACTGGGAAAAAGGATTTTCGGTTGAGATGCTGTATTTGCTATTTAGTTTGACAAATGTTCAAAGTATTGTTACAGGAGCTGTTCAGCTAAAATAAGCCAGCAAAATCTTAAAACTGTAGAAGTGGTAATACCATCTTATGAAGCTATTACTGAATTTGATGAAATGATTCAACCTATTTTAGGGAGATTCGTAGATTGAGAACGGAAAATGATAAGTTGACAACATTAAGAGATAACTTACTTCCAAAACTTATGTCAGGCGAGCTTGATGTATCGGATTTGGATATTTAGTTACTTCGACAAATGGTAAGTGAAATTTTATTATGAGGTAGGATATTTATGGGGTATGATTATGAATTATGGAGGACAAATCACGATATATGTGTGGGAAAAAGTTCGACGCCTTTGTGAATTGAACAACAGTAGAAACTATGTAAAGTGTAATTCAACACTATGCGTAATGAATAATGCAATGCAAGATATACAAGAATACTTTGAAAATGGTAAAGATCATCTGCTGAATTATGTTTTGATTCGTAATATTGATGTTGTTGTAACAGGAATGTTGGATATAAATAATTTATTGCTTGGAATAGGTATTAATAAACAGGGAAAAGCAATTGAAAATGTTTTACAAATAATGCAACTATAGGTGGTTTTAGAACATTAAGAAGCCAAATTTT
>SCPP01001600.1_pt1 | contig 143824 bp, 134 predicted proteins | sample 6106811 | NCBI WGS metagenome assembly SCPP01 (sample SAMN10720449, study PRJNA508395) | human gut metagenome | isolation source: Participant 2 stool, 15 month | host: Homo sapiens | collected 2018 | reverse complement strand
CACACACGGTATCTTTGAAACGGAAATTGTGGAAATCTGCCACATCATACACGCCTGCGGTGCGCAGGTATATATGGACGGTGCCAATATGAATGCCCAAGTAGGCTTGACGAATCCCGGCTTTATCGGTGCGGATGTCTGCCATTTGAATCTGCACAAAACGTTCGCCTCTCCTCACGGTGGCGGCGGACCGGGCGTAGGTCCCATCTGCGTGGCAGAGCATCTGGTTCCGTTCCTTCCGGGACACAAATTGTTCGGCAATGCCGCCAACCAGGTGTCCGGAGCTCCTTTCGGCAGTGCAGGTATCCTCCCCATTACTTACGGCTATATCCGCATGATGGGAACAGAAGGGCTGACACGGGCCACAAAGATAGCCATCCTCAGCGCCAACTACCTGGCAGCCTGCCTCAAGGATACATACGGCATTGTTTATCGCGGTGCTACCGGCTTCGTGGGACACGAAATGATATTGGAATGCCGTAAGGTGCACGAAGAGACGGGCATCAGCGAAAACGACATCGCCAAGCGCCTGATGGATTATGGATATCATGCCCCTACCCTCTCCTTCCCGGTACACGGCACACTGATGATTGAACCGACGGAGAGCGAAAGCCTTGCCGAACTCGACAACTTTGTCCACGTGATGCTGACCATCTGGGACGAGATTCAAGAGGTGAAGAACGGCGAAGTCGACAAGACGGACAACGTGCTGGTGAATGCCCCGCATCCCGAATACGAAGTGGTAGCCGACACATGGGAGCACAGCTATACCCGCCAAAAGGCAGCCTACCCGATAGAAAGCGTGCGCGAAAACAAGTTCTGGGTGAACGTGGCACGTGTAGACAACACGTTGGGAGACCGTAAACTGTTGCCCACATGCTATGGATGCTTCGACTGATGAAAAGAAAGCGTAACGGACTATTTTATAGTAAAAAAGAAGAAACCATCAATTCCATCTCCCATGGCATCGGCATTGCCATGGGAGTAATTGTAAGTGCACTATTCCTGATAAAATGCTACCAGGCACAGAACCTTTGGGCAGCATGCGGCGTATGGCTCTATCTGTTCGGCATGGGCGGCTCCTATCTTGCCTCCACACTTTACCACTCCCTGAAACATCATAATCCGTGGAAACGGCGCTTGCGGCATTGGGACCATGCAGCCATCTATTGGCACATTGCAGGCAGTTACTCCCCCATCACACTCATTGCATTGAGAGAGGACGGCGGTTGGGGCTGGGGACTGTTCGGCTTCGTCTGGCTATGCGCCATCATCGGCACTGTTGTCAGCTTCCGCAAGATGGAGGAGCACAGTTACGTGGAAACAGTGTGTTACATCCTGATGGGACTGTCCGTACTGGTAGTATTCAAGCAGCTTTTCGCCCTCTCCCCTACAGCCTGCTACTGGATTATTGCCGAAGGAGTATGCTACATCACGGGAGCTGCTTTCTACTCCTTGCGCAAGGCACGGTACATGCATTCGGTTTTCCATTTCTTTGTATTGGGCGGTTCAGCCTGCCACATGGTGGCTGTATGGGACATACTGGTGAAGATGCTGTAAGCAAACGGCAAGCGCACAACCGCTAAAAGAAGTTAATAAGTATCTCTTTCCCTTGCTTTTCTCCATAACTTACCCTACGTTTGCAGTGTTGTACATCAGTACAACACTAATAAAGTTATGATAACGATAGAGAACACAAGCTACGGATACAAGTCCAATCCACTTATTTTCAACAACATATCTTTGGAAATAGGAAACGGTATATATGGACTTCTGGGAGAAAACGGCGTAGGCAAAACGACGCTGATGCATCTCATCTGCGGACTACTCTTTCCCAAAAACGGAAAGTGCAGCATAGACGGAAGAAACACGGCAGAGAGACAGTCCGAAGGGTTGGCCCGTTACTTCTTCCTGCCCGAAGAGTTGCAGATGCCTACCGAAAGCATTGCCAGCTTCGCTGCACGCCATTCCGTATTCTATCCACATTTCAATCAGGAAGAATTCAAGCTGAACCTGGAAGAGCTGAAAATCAACCGGAAACAAAAACTCTCTTCCGTCTCCTACGGACAACAGAAGAAGGCAATGCTGGCATACGCCTTTGCCCTGCATACTCCATACATCCTGCTCGACGAACCGACAAACGGGCTGGACATCACCTCCCGCCAAGCCTTGAAACGTATCATCAGCCGCAGCATCGACGATGAAAGCACGCTGCTCATCTCCACCCATCAGGCGCACGACTTCGAGAATCTGCTGGACCATCTCGTCATCCTTGGCAAAGGCGAAATATTACTGAACCGTTCGCTGGACGAAATCAGTAACCGGCTTCTCTTTGCCCGTACGGACATCCTGCCGGCAGAAAGCATCTACAGCGAACAAGACTTGTCGGGCCATTTCTCCATTCTCCCCAACGAGGACGGAGAAGAGAACACACCGGACATCGAACTGCTGTATAAAGCGGTGCTGCAACAACCGGAAAAGATAAAGAGCATGTTTCAATGAAAATCCATCATACAAACAGAACTATGAACGCAACTTTTAATCTGAAACGCTTCCTGCTACTGGAACAATATAAAAGGAATGAGACCGGCAGACACCTGCTTTGGTCGGCAGCCGTCGTATCGTTCATCTGCATCCTGTGCATCCTCTACGACATAAACCGCGGTGGAAGTTACTACGGCAAACATACCTCTGCCACCGAATTCTCCCGCTACGTACTATGGTTTATCCTCATGGCCCCCTGCCTGCTGGAAACAAATTTCAGCAAACACAGCTCCACTCTCGATATACTGCTGCCGGCATCGGCATTCGAGAAGTTCCTGCATATCTGGATAAAATACCTGCTGCTGCTTCCCCTATTCTGCAGTCTGCTGATAGCCTGCCTCAAAGGTCTGCTGTCCTTAAGCGGCAGCGAGTTCCTGCAGTATTTTGCAACGCACATCACGATGTTCCGGATACACAACACCCAGATACTGACCTATGTAATCCTGCATGCTTCCGCCTTCATCGGATACTTCGCCTTCAGCCGGCAAGTCCTGCTGAAAAGTTTCACCATCTTTGTAGGCTCCATTGCCGTCTGCATAGGAATTGTAACTTTTGTGGCCTCCCTCATGCCCGAAGCCAGAGCGGACGGATACTGGATGGATAACATTGCCACATGGCCCCACACCAACTATCCGCTGTCGGCCGGTGCACAAGCCATCGTGACTTTCTGCAATTATGCGGCTCCTATCAGTGTGCTGCTCGGTTCATGGGCATCGAGCTACTTCCTGCTCAAAGAAAAACAACTGTAGCCTATGGACTTCAAGACCAACAAGCCGATATACCAGCAGATTGTAGACTTCTGTTTCAGCAAGATTCTCACCCGCGAATGGCGGGCGGAAGAGCGGGTGGTATCCGTGAGGGAGCTCTCCACACAACTGGCAGTGAACTCGCGCACCGTGTTGAAGGCCTATGAATACCTCCAGACGGAGGACATCATCTACCCGGAACGGGGAATGGGGTTCTACCTCTCCAAAGATGCGGTGAAGAAAGTGATGCGAATACAGAAGAAAGAGTTTTTTGAAAACCAGCTTGCCGACATGTTCCGCAGCATGGAGCTGCTCAGCATCAGTATAGAAGAAATAACAGAACGATATAACAAACTTAAAAAAGACGGTTCATGAAGAGATACGCAAAGACTGCATTATGGATTACCTTCGGACTCCTCTTCGGACTTACGATTGTCAAAGTTTCGACACTGATGTACGAGATTTATTTCTTCATGCATTCCTGACTTTCATCGGACAGACGAGGAAAGTATAAACAACTGACATACAAGCCTCAACATCTTTCCTTAACGGAAGGAGTGGCTTTTGCATCCCTATCCAACAGTAACAGACTAATACAAACGATTATGAAAACCAAACTTTTACTATTGCTTGCCCTCTCCGTACTCCGTACGCAGGCACAGAGCCTCTCCATCAAAGGACGCGTCACGGACACTTCGCAAGAGGCAATTATAGCCGCCAATGTGTCATTATGGACCATAGACTCTACTTTGGTGACCGGGTAACCTCGAATGCACAAGGCAAGTTCGCCCTCCCTAAAATCAAGGCAGGCGATTACCGCCTTTCCATCTCCTTCATCGGCCTCCAAAGTGAAAACATACTGCTGAAACTGAATAAAAGCCTCGACCTGGGCAATGTACAGTTGCAGGAAGATGCCGTAAGCCTCGGTGAAGTGACGGTATCTGCCAGCAATGTGCTGCAGCGGGTAGACCGGCAAATCATCTTGCCTTCCGAAAGCCAGCTGAAACGCTCGTTCGGTGCCTACGACCTGCTGAACAATCTCGGCATTGCCCGTCTGCAAGTGGACAATCTGAGCAACAGCATGAGCGTCAGCGGTGGTGGGGCCGTACAAACCCGTATCAACGGCATTAAAGTGACAGACAAGGAGATAGCGGCCGTCAGAGCCAAAGACGTACTGCGTGTGGAGTTCATCGAAGACCCCGGCAAAGCAGTACGGAGACGATGAACTGGGCGCCGTAGTCAACATTATCCTGCGCCGCCGCGAAACGGGCGGTGTTGTGAACTTCCACTCCGATTCGCCCCACACCCTATGGGGAGAGAATTTCCTGAGCGCGAAGTTCAATTACAAGAACTCCGAATGGGGCATCGACTACTTCAACAAGAACGGCAAGTATCACAGCCGCCTCGAATCCCATGGAAACCTTCTATCTGGGCGACCGCACCATCGACCGCATCAAGGAAGGCATCGAAGACGAGTCTCCTCCCTGAGCTTCATCAACAACCTGAATCTGACGTACAATCTGACGAAAGCGGACAAATATGTATTCAATGCCATCTTCCGTAACAACCTCAGCAATGCCCCTACCAGAATGAGCTGAACAAGATGTGGGCAGCGGGCAGCACGGAGTCCATCTATTCGTACGTCAACAACCACACATCCAGCTACTCTCCGGCGCTCGACCTTTACTTCCAGCATACCCTGCCCCATCAGCAGAGCATCCAGGTGAATGTAACGGGAACGCTCATCCATACCAAGAACAACCGGAAATACAACGGAGTACAAGGACGAGAACGCACCGCTGGCAGACATCCAGACATTAGTGGACGGCGACAAACGCTCCGTCATCGGCGAAGCCATTTATGAAAAGAACTTCAAGGAGGTGAAGCTGAGCGACGGTGTCCGCCACTATCAGATGCGGACGGAGAATGAGTATAAAGGTTCCAATCCCACCACTTCGAAGATGGACCAGTCGCAGACATCCGCTTTCTTCGAGGTGCAGGGCAAGGTAAAGGACTTCAGCTATGCGGGCAGCGTAGGCATGACACGTGCCTGGTTCAAGGAGAGCGAGGAAGAGCATGCTTACTATACCTTCACGCCCACCGTGCGGTTGAGCTATAATCTGAAGAAGGCGGGATTCCTGCGCTACCGGTTCAACATCAGTCCTGCCATACCGTCGCTCGGCTCGCTGACGGATGTAGAGCAGGCGATGGATACGATACAGATAGTCCGCGGCAACCCGTTACTGAAAACGTATCAACAGTTCACGAACTCCTTGTCTTACAGCTATTCGAAGAAGCAGTTCAACGCCAATCTGAGCGTGCGCCACCAGTATTATGACAATCCCATCATGGAAAGCATCTTCGTGGAGGACGGCAAACTGATACTGAAAGATGAAAACCAGCGGTCGTTCCAAAGCCTGAATGCGGAACTGATGGTCGGCATTAACGGCGCTACGCTGTTCGGGCTGAAGGATTTCCTGACGCTTTATGCTTCGGGAGGATATACGCGCAGTTGGTCGGAAGGTTTGAACTATAGCCATATGTACGATGAATTCTATTACAGCGTGATGGCGCAAGTGCAATATAAAGACTTCTCGCTGCTCGGGCAGTTCCGGAAAGTGCAGAACAATTTCTTCGGCGAAACCATCAAGAAGAACGAAAACCAGACGGCATTCATGGCAATGTACACCCGGCGGAACCTTCAGGCGGGAATCGGCATTATGTTTCCTTTCACCAATAACTATAAGGTGGGAAAAGAAAGAATCAGTGAAGTGGCTCCTTTCCGTTCCGAAACATTCGTCAGGGAGACGGGACAGATGGTCGTACTGCGCATGGGCTATACATTCGAGTTCGGACGCAAGCACAAGGCAGGCAACAAGGGGCTGAACAACAGTGATACGGACAGCGGCATCATCAATATGCAGCGATAACCCATTTCCTCTGTGAAGAGGAAGCCCAACGGAAGTGGCGGAATTATACGTTATTTTGCTTCATGTATGATTAATTACCTGACCGCCACCTCTCCTGCGGGTATCTCTGTTTAGCGGATGATGGTCACCGTACCTTCCTTCACCTTTTCTCCTTCACCGGAGCATCGGCGGGAGCATATCCCAGGCTGCGCAGCCATATACCTTATGGCTCTCGGGTACACCAGCTTTGTCAAAGCGCGGACATCGGGGTCGTCGCAGGTCTGCCCCAACTGGTTAATCCAGCAGGAACCGATGCCGAGGGACTTGGCTGCAAGAAAATGTTCTCCAAGGCGCAGGCACAATCCATACCGGCCCACCACTTGTCCGGCTCATTGGAGACAATGACCAACGTGGGGGCATGATAGTAGCAACAATAAGTCTGGCTGTGTCCACGCTCCCGTGTATGGAGGTCGTCACTCTTGGCAAAGGCACCTTTGATTTTATCGTTCAGCTCTTCCAGCACCTCCTTATTCTGGATGGCGGTAAAGTGCCACGTCTCCAAATGCATACCACTGGGAGCATAGGTAGCCGCCTCAAGGATAAGGTTCAAATCTTCTGCGGAAACTTGCTGTTCCGTATAGGCACGGACGCTGCGGCGTGCCTTGATGGTTTGTAATGTCTCGTTCATTTATTTATTTATTTGAGAATTGATAGTTGATAATGCACATCAGTACGTGTTCAGTGGGGCTGTTTCACCGTTTCACCAGCCCAATCTTTACATTCAGCTTGAAGTACCAGACGCCGTTCTCGCGCTCCAAGAAGCCGTATTTATCTTTCTCTACGGCACCTTTCTCCAAACGCGTATTCTGATAGAGGAAGTCTGCAAAGACCTGCGGACGGGATTTGTGGTAGCAAAGTACCTGCCCGCTGCCGTCCGTCAGGAAGATGCCTTCGACGGCAGAGTCCGTACCGTTATAAATTTTGGCAGGGCGCATGCCGAGGGCAAGTGCCAGCAGGAACTGCTTCATCTTGAACTCGTAGAAGCGGTGCTTGTTTATCAACTCGTCCTTTATCTTCAACGGTTCATCTCCTTGATGCGCTCCGTCAATTCGCTGATGCGGGTGATGCCGTCCAAGTGCATCAAGCGTACCATCTCGGCAAGCATGCGGGGGAAGTGGAGGTCTATCATCAGCAAGTTGCAGCGGAACACGCGGTCGGCAACGTCGGCATACTTCAGCACGCCGCCCAGTCGCTCAATCATCATCATGCGTTCTGCCACTTCCGTAGGAGATTCCGGCAGGGCATTCACCTTGTTCACCGTGGGCACGGCAAACTTGACACCGCTTTGCTCCAGCTTCAGATTCGCCGTGCGCCCTCCGTCCAGCAACGGATTCATCGGGGTAAGACGACAACGGACATTGAAGCCCGTTAGAGGTGCTTCGGGATGCCAGAAGGCAACGGAGAAGTCGGTACGGTCCTCCGTCTTTGCTTCCAGGTCGAAGATGTTGATAGCATCCAAAAAGGCTTCCAAACCTTCGGACACTTCCACTTCCTCGCCCGAAACGTTCTTCAGCAGATGCAGAACCAACTCTGCCGCATCACCAAAGTCTTCGCGGGGGAAACGCAGTTCCTCCTTCTCGCCCGGAACAAACGAACCGTCCTTCCCGGCAGTTCCGCTGACAACGCGCACTTCCTGCGCTTCGATATAGTAACGGCGCGTACCGTCATGCTCTTCCCTCTGTATCAAGGCAACGGGCCAGCGCAGGGTTTCGTCTTTTTCAGCTTTCGGTGTACCCAGTGACACGGCTCCATCCGCCAGCAGGCGAAAGAAGGTGTAGAGCTCGCCCAGTTCTCTTTTTGTTGCACTAAATGCCATAAACTTTCTTTTGTTTAAAGGAGGGAGTCAGCCTTTCATAAGGAGTGATGCCGTTTCCGCAAAGAAAACAGTCTGTTCCGAAGGACAAAACAACTTGTTCCGTTAAAGGAAACGAACAACTTCCCTATTGAAAGGGGCTCTTATCCCATTTGTTGTATTATTCAAACCTCAATGTTTCTACTTTCTCCAACCGTGCCCGCAACTTCGGCATCATGGACTGACGGATGCGGAGCGTCATACGGCAGTCCATATCATACGACTGTTCCAGAATTTCCGGCTCCTCCTCCTTCACCACCCGCATCACATCGTTCATGAAGGGGTATTCGAAGAGGAAAGTCACCGCCTCATCTACCGTCTTTTCAATGATGGTGGCAGCGGCAATGGCTTCGGCGGCAGCAGCCTTATAAGCTACAATCAGTCCACTCGTACCCAACTTGATACCGCCGAAGTAGCGCACTACGATGACGAGAATATCCGTCAGTTCGTTGGAATTGATTTGTCCCAGAATCGGCTTGCCTGCCGTACCCGATGGCTCGCCGTTGTCGTTGGCACGGAAGTCCTTCCGCTCATGGCCCAACATGTAGGCGTAACACACGTGGCGGGCGTCGTAGTATTTCTTCTGGTAAGTTTCCAGATGCGCCTTCACCTCCTCTACTGTACGCACCGGCAGGGCAATAGCAATGAACTTGCTGCGCTTTTCAGTGTAAATGCCCTCGGAAGGGGCAACGATGGTTTTATACGTATCTTCGCTCATGCTGCAAAGATAATGCAAACCGAAGAGAGAACTTTCATGCTTGTATGAAAAAGAAATGAAATTTTGTATATACCTTTGTAATTGTACAACTTGTCATCCGAAGCATGACGAAATTATAAAAGACCGCATTTATGAAAAAGATAGTGATTGCCCTTGATTCCTTTAAAGGATGTCTCACCTCGGCAGAAGCCGGAGAAGCTGCCGCCCAAGGGGTACATGCCGCATGTCCCGAATGCCGGACCATCGTGCTCCCCGTGGCCGACGGTGGAGAAGGCATGCTCGACGTCCTGCTTGCAGCCAGTAACGGAAAACGTATCACCGTCCGTGCCCACGACCCGTTGATGCAACCGTGCGATGCCAGTTACGGCATCTCCGGAGACGGCAATACCGCATTCGTAGAAATGGCTGCCATCAGCGGCCTGCCACTGGTTCCTGCCGACAAAAGGAATCCGATGAAAACCACCACCTTCGGAACGGGCGAACTGATACACGATGCCTTGGAACGGGGATGCCTCCGTTTCGTCATCGGACTTGGAGGGAGCGCCACGAACGATGCCGGTCTGGGAATGCTGCAAGCATTGGGATTCCGTTTCTTCGATAAAGAAGGACACGAAGTGGGAAGCATGGAAAAAGGCATCGCCCTATGCGGTGCCCTTCTATCGGAAATCAGCTCCATAGACAGCTCTTCTGCCCATCCCGCACTGAAAAAGGCATGTTTCACGACGGCGTGTGATGTACGCAATCCTTTCTTCGGTCCCAATGGAGCAGCCCACGTATTCGCTCCCCAAAAAGGAGCAGACGCGGATATGGTGAAGGAACTGGATATTGCCATGCAGCATCTTTCAGACGTCATATTCCACACTACCGGCAAAGACGTATCCTTGCATCCCGGTGCCGGTGCGGCAGGCGGTATGGGGGGCGGTCTCCACGCATTTCTGGATGCACAGTTGAAACCCGGCATAGAGCTTCTTTTGGAAACTCTGGACTTTGCAGAAAAGATTAAGGATGCCGACCTCCTCATCACCGGAGAAGGGAAATCGGACCGGCAGACTCTTATGGGGAAAGTACCTTCGGGCATCTTGCAGGAAGCAAGGAGGCAACATATTCCCGTCATCCTGCTGGCAGGAGCGATAGAGGATGCCGGGATACTGAATGCAGCCGGATTCCGGGGCGTATTCTCCATTACCCCCTCTCCCATCTCTTTGGAGCAGGCCATGCAACCCGAGTTTGCTCAAGAAAATATCCAAAGGACAGTGGAGCAAATTTGCCGGATTTTCTTTTAACTCCCTCTAACTCCTTTAACATACCGATAGCACCAGATACCGACCACGTCGGCAATCAGCCAGCCGATGGGGATGGACCACCAGATGCCTGTCACCCCAATCTCAGGTATCGAAGCAAGCCAGTAAGAAAGAACTACACGGGTGCCCAGCGACAGCACGGTCAGCACAACAGACATGCCCGGCATACGGATGGCCCGGTAGTATCCGTACAGCAAAAACAAGATACCGATGCCACAGTAGAAAGCACCTTCAATGCGTAGGTACGCCACTCCCACCGCAATAATCTCCGTTTCGTCCGGACGGACAAAGATAAGTATCAACGGTTTGGCAAAGATGAAAACCAATACGGACACAAGGAGCGAAAAAACAACAGCCGTGACAAATGCACTGCGAACACCCCGGTGGATACGGTCGTAACGTCCGGCCCCGAAGTTCTGTGCAATAAAGGTGGAAAAGGCGTTCCCAAATTCCTGCACGGGCATATAGGCGAAAGAGTCAATCTTCACAGCTGCCGCAAAAGCTGCCATTACCGCTGTTCCAAAGCTGTTGACAAGTCCCTGTACCATCAGGATTCCCAGATTCATCACCGACTGTTGGATGCAAGTCAGTGTAGAGAAGGAAGCTATTTCCTTCAAGCAAGTACGGTCAAAACACATATCTTCATGATGCCATCGCAGTTCCGGACGCCTTCTGTAAGTATAAATGATGATGCCCAGAGCAGCTACTCCTTGAGCGAGGACAGTGGCCGCAGCCGCACCCTGAATCCCCAATCCAGTTGTAGGATAAAACAAGTCGAGCGCTATATTCAGAACGACAGAAACTGCCAGAAACCAAAGCGGAGTGACAGAATCCCCTACTGCACGCAGCAGAGATGCGTAGAAGTTATAGATAAAGGTGAAAACTATACCGCAGAAGATTATCCACAAGTAGCTGCGCATCATGCCGTATATGTCTTGCGGGACCTGCAACAGCCGGAGAATAGGGTCGAGCCAGATAAAACGGCTACATTCAGTATCAATGTCACGATACCTATCAGTACAAACGAACTGAATATGCTACGACGCAGTGCTACATGGTTTCCGGCACCATAATGTAAAGAGAACACAGTGCCACTGCCCATCGCCAGTCCCAGCAAAACGGATATAAGGAAAACCATCAATGTGTATGCCGAACCGACCGCCGCCAACGCCCCTGCACCAATGCATTGGCCTACAATGAGCGTATCTGCAATGTTGTAGCATTGCTGCAAAAGACCCTACCATCATGGGTAGGGTAAAATGTAATAAAGTACCGGTTATGCCTCCTTGAGTGAGGTCTCCTTTCCGTAGCATCCTGCTTTTGTTTTAAGAGTTTCATTTCCGGGTACAAAGATACAAAACCCTCCAACAAATCATCTGGACTCGACGAAGAAAGAGGCATGTAATAAAAGCAGAGGGTTAACCTCTGCTCTCCATACTGTTTTGTCAGGATTCAGAATCTTTACGACCTGACGAACATCTCTCTTGTCTGCATTACCGTAAAGGCCAATCTGTTGTCCGGGTACTGTTCCCTTTTCATGTTCTGCCTGGGACAATGCTACTTTCGGGTCAATATGCCCTGCTTTCTTATCTATATTCATACCTATTGAGTTTTTCTAAATTCTTATATGAGAACAAGATAAAAAAGCAAATTGTTCAGCAGTGTCACGAGATATTTAGTAATTCCACTTCAAATATCAGTGTGGAATACGCCGGAATGGGTCCACTGGTACGTGTACCGTATCCCATGGTGTAAGGGATATATACAATCCAACGACTTCCGGGATGCATTCGTAGCAAGGCAATCTGCCAGCCCTCAATCACTTCATTCAGACGAAAAGCCTCCGGACACTTCCGTTTCCACGAATTATCGAACTCACGCCCATTGATAAGAGTGCCTTTATAATGCACAGATACTACACTGTTGAGACGTGGTGTCGGACCGTCTCTGCCTTCCTCCAATACCCGATAAAGTATGCCGCAAGGCAATTCCTTGATTCCTTCTGCCGTACGCAACTGCTCCAGAAACTGTTCGTTCTGCAATTTATATTCTTCTTTCTACTCATATTGACTTTTCAATACTTTACAATAATTTGTGCACTGCTTTCTTGCAGTTCCGCATATCCTTTTCCGTCAGCTCAGGATGCTTCTTAGTACCTCCCTCTCAATGGTTTTCACAATCTTGAAACCACTCCATTTCAGAATCTCCCTGAAAGCTTTCACCACACCGTGCGTCTGATTATAGAGAATATTGAAAGGATAAGGGTAGTACAAGTGCTTACCACAATCGCTTTCTTGCCCTTATGAAGCGGAAGGGCATTCCCCAGGAGTTCTCCCCATCATACCGTAAACCATACGGTCGAAAAGCACTTTCACTTCTCCCGGCATGTTTCCCCAATAGCAAGGGGCACCGATTATCACTGCATCGGCTTCTTTCATAGACTGCAACACTCTCTGTGCCCCATCCTCGGGCAGACAACACTTCAATGAACTGCGACACTTCATGCAACCGATGCAGGGATGTACCTGCAACTGTGGAACGTCTATATAAACTGTTCCAACTCCGCAGCCTTCAAGTTCCTGCTTCATCAGCTCCAACATTTTCGACATGTTGCCATGACGACGAGGACTACCGTTAAGAATCAATACCTTCATTGTATACTCTCAATTTTTCGGCAAAGGTCGGCATTTTCTACATAATAACCTTATTATTCTGTTTTAATCCGAAAAACGGGGATGTCTTTTAGTGGAAGACATCCCCGTTTCAGTTTATATCAATTCATTTAGTCCAGTTTATGAATCACCAACCCCGAACGCAACTTCGGCTCAAACCAAGTTGTCTTGGGAGGCATGATGTTGCCCGTATCGGCGATGTCCATCAGCTGCTTCATGGAAACGGGATAGAGGGCCAATGCCACTTTCATCTCACCACTGTCCACCCGCTTCTTCAACTCTCCCAGACCACGGATGCCGCCTACAAAGTCAATACGCTTGTCGGAACGGAGGTCTTTGATGCCGAGCACTTCATCCAGTATCAGATTGGAGGAGATGGTTACATCCAGTACCCAATGGGGTCGTTATCATTATAAGTACCCGGTTTGGCAGTAAGGCTGTACCACTTTCCGTTCAAATAGAGGGAGAAGTTATGCAGTTCGGACGGCTTATAGATGTCCTCACCTTTCTCCTCCACGATGAAATTCTTGCCCACAGCAGCCAGAAACTCTTCGGGAGTCATGCCGTTCAAGTCCTTCACCACCCGGTTATAGTCAATAATAGTCAACTGGTTGGCAGGAAGCACACAGCCATGAAGTAGTTGTACTCTTCGTCACCACGGTGATTGGGATTTTGTTGGCTTTCTCCGCACCCACCAAAGCGGCAGCGGCACTGCGATGATGCCCATCGGCAATGTAGAGAGCGGGCATTTGGGCAAACTCTTGGGTAATGGCATCAATGTCCTCCTGCTTGTCTATAATCCAGAAGGTATGGCCGAAACCGTCACCCGGAGCGATAAAGTCGTATACCGGTTTCCCCGCTGTATAACGGGAAATGACGGCATCCAGTGCAGCGTTATCGGGATAGGCAAAGAATACGGGCTCAATGTTGGCATTGTTCACGCGGACATGCTTCATACGGTCCTCCTCTTTATCACGACGAGTCAACTCGTGCTTCTTGATAACGCCGTTCATATAATCGGGAACATAGGCACCGACAACAAGACCGTACTGTGTCTTGCCGTTCATGGTCTGGGCATAGACGTAATAGTTTTCTTTATCGTCCTGCACCAGCCAGCCTTTCTCCTGGAACATACGGAAGTTCTCTGCAGCTTTCTGATAAACACGTTCGTCATGCTCATCCGTACCGACGGAAAATCTATTTCCGGCTTGATAATATGATATAGGGATTTTTCATTACCTTCCGCTTCTATGCGGGCTTCCTCTGAATTGAGTACATCATACGGGCGGGAAGCTACTTGTTCTACTAAGTCTTGGGGAGGACGGACTCCTTTGAAAGGTTTAATGATTGCCATGGTAATTAGATGTTTTAATGGAATACTTAGGCGCAGATTACACGGAACTGTACGGAAAATAAAACTCCGTGAAATCCGCGTAATCCGCGCCTACTAAAAATATTACTTGTTTACGCGGAACTTCTCGCAACCGTCTTTCAGGAAGCCTACAATCTGCTTGGCAGCGGCAATACCTGCGTTGATATTGGCTTCAGCAGTCTGGGCCCCCATCTTTTTCGGTGTAGAGAAATAACGTCCGGCAAACTTGGCTGCAAATGTTTCATTGGCAGCAGGCATAATGTCGGTCATGTATTTCAAGTCGGTGCGCTCTTCCATCAGCTGGATAAGCTCTGCTTCATTGATGACTTCCTTACGGGCTGTGTTCACCAGCAGTCCGCCCTTCGGCATCTTGTTCACCAATGCATAATTGATGGAATTCTTCGTTTCGGCAGTTGCAGGAATATGCAGGGAAACGACGTCGCAAGTAGAGTAAAGCTCTTCAGCAGAACCCACAGCCTTCACTCCATCCTTCTCGATTACTTCTTTCGGGCAGAAAGCGTCGAACGCATAAATCTCCATACCGAAGCCTTTGGCAATACGGGCTACGTTGCGGCCTACGTTACCATAAGCGTGGATACCCAGCTTCTTGCCCATCAGTTCAGTACCGGAAGTACCGTTATACATATTACGGACAGCCATCACCATCAAGCCAAAAGCTAATTCGGCCACAGCATTGGAGTTCTGTCCCGGAGTATTCATTACACATACATTGTGGGCAGTAGCTGCTTCCAGGTCCACATTATCATAACCGGCACCGGCACGCACCACAATCTTCAGTTCCTTGGCGGCATCCAGCACTTCAGCATCAATGATGTCACTGCGGATAATGATAGCGTTGGCATCTTTCACAGCCTCCAACAGCTTGGCTTTTTCACCATATTTTCCAGCAGCACGAGTTCGTAACCTGCTGCTTCTATTTCTTTACGGATACCGTCTACTGCCACTTTGGCAAACGGTTTGTCTGTTGCAACTAATACTTTCATAATTTCATGATATTAAAGACTCACCACAGATGACACAGATTATCACAGAGTTTAATCATAAAACAATCTGTGCAAATCTGCGTAATCTGTGGTGAAAACAATATTATTAATGAAGTTCTCAAATTCCTGCATGCAGTCAATCAAAGCCTGCACGCTTTCCTTCGGCATGGCATTATAGCAGGATGCACGGAATCCACCTACAGAACGGTGTCCCTTGATACCTACCATACCTCTTTCGGTAGCGAACTTCAGGAAGTCAGCTTCCAATTCCTTGTATTCGGGAGCCATCACAAAGCAGATGTTCATGCGTGAACGGTCTTCTTTGGCAGCCGTACCCACAAACATTTTGTTACGGTCAATTTCAGCATACAGCATATCGGCCTTTCGATGGCACGGCGTTCCATTTCCTTCACGCCACCCTCTGCCTTAATCCAGCGCAATGTCTGCAGGGCTGCATAGATGGGGACAACGGGAGGAGTATTGAACATAGAGCCGCTATCCACATGCGTCTGATAGTTCAGCATGGTCGGGATATAGCGGGATACCTTACCCAGCGCGTCATTCTTCACGATGACGAATGTAACACCGGAAGGAGCCAGATTCTTCTGCGCACCACCATAGATACAGATATATTTGGATACGTCGATGGGACGGGAGAAAATATCAGAAGACATATCGGCCACCATCGGAACGTTTACGTCCAAATCCTCTTTCAGTTCCGTACCGTAGATTGTATTGTTGGTAGTGATGTGGAAATAGTCTGCATCAGCAGGCACTGTATAGTCCTTCGGAATATAAGTATAAGTAGATTCAGCGGAAGAAGCGACTTCAACTACTTCACCGAATGCCTTAGCTTCTTTCATGGCTTTCTTGGCCCATACACCCGTATTCAGGTAAGCAGCTTTCTTTCAAGGAAGTTGAAGGGTACCATGCAGAATTCCAAACTGGCACCACCGCCCAAGAACAGTACCGAATATCCTTCGGGGATATTGAGCAATTCTTTGAATAATGCCACAGCTTCGTCCACAACGGGTTGGAAGTCTTTGGCACGGTGGCTGATTTCCATCAGTGAGAGGCCTGAGCCATTGAAATCAAGAATAGCTTGTGCCGTATTCTCAATCACCTCACGAGGAAGGATAGAAGGTCCTGCATTGAAATTATGCTTTTCATTTGAAGTTTGTTTTGGTTATACAATTTCGTTCATTAATGTCTTTCGACTTTGCGAAATTACGGAAATATTTCTTCAAAACAAACCTTTCCTGATGAAATTCTATTTTAAGCCGCATTTAGCTTACTTTTTAATGGTTTATACAAGATATATGCACCATTTTGTTATCTTTACTTATCAAGGATAATACTTTTAGAGAAACTAAAAGCAAGGCGGTTTCATTACTTCATATTCAAAGAATAAGCGCAAATAAAATGAATATTTATAAGATAAATCATTTTGCTTCCTCGATAACAGTTTTCATTCCCTTGATTTTTCACCGCGTACCAGCGTCAACAATTGTTTCATTTTACTGCGGCGCACGGCTACAAAGGCATAGTGTTCCTTTACGTCCACCTGCCCGACATCTTCACGCGCCATCCCTCCTTTTTATACAAGAAGCCGACAATATCTATCTTGTTCAACTTATCCTTTTTCCCTTTACCTATATATAAGGTAGCCCATCGGGGCTTGGCCGGTTTGGGAAGCGTCTCCGGAAACTCGTACGTTTCGATGTCTTCAGAAATGTACTCGGGTACCCGCTCCTCGGCATGCAGGACAAGATATGCATTTCCCGATGCCTCCCAACGGGCGGTACGTCCATTACGGTGTGTATAGGCTTCCTCGTTTACGGGAGGATGGTAATGCACCACATTCTCAATACCCGGAATATCCAGTCCGCGGGCGGCAAGGTCTGTAGATATCAGCACGGCGCAACTGCCATTACGGAACTTGTAAAGCGCACGTTCGCGGTCGGGTTGCTCCATACCGCCATGAAACATGTCGCAAGGGAACTTCCTGGCTTTCAGGTACCCAACAACACGCTCCACGCTTTCACGATAATTGCAGAATACCAGAGTGGAATGATAGCCGAGAGTACAAAGCAGATTATAGAGGGTCTCCAGCTTGTCCTTCCGGAGAAATAACCTTGTGCAGCCGCAAAGCAAGAGCTTCCGAGCAAGAAAATCAAGCTTCATGAGCCGGGAGCCGGAAGACGGGGAATCACCTCCTACTCCGGCAAATTGCGGTATTTCCTCTGCATCGGTGGCCGAGAGAAGCACACGCTTTTCAGTGAGGGAAGCTGTCCGATAACCTCCGCCATCTCGTCATGGAAGCCGAACTCAAGACACTTGTCGAATTCATCTATCACCAGAGTGACGACAGTGGCGGCATTGAAATTTTCTTTCCTCAAATGGTCGCTCATACGTCCCGGAGTACCGATAATGACGGTGGGATGAATGCCTTTCATTGTCCGGTGTTCTTCCATGGCAGGGCGTCCGCCATAGCAGCTCATAGCTTTGAAAGGAGTTCCCATGGACTTGAACACAGTTTCTATCTGCAAAGCCAATTCGCGTGAAGGTACTAGTACAAGAGCCTGCACACCTTGTATATCCGCTTTCAAGGTCTGTACCAGCGGAAGGAGAAAAGCCAGTGTCTTACCCGAACCGGTAGGCGAAAGAAGCACTAAATCTTGGGCTGATTGATAGGCTTCCTTAGCAGCCTCCTGCATCGGAGTAAGTTCTTGTATCTTCAAATTATGAAGTATATCCGAAAGTTCCATGAATATCTCTTTTTTTAATCAATATGCAAAGATACGGATAAGAAGTCAGTTTCCATCAAAACGAAAACAGCTTTTAAGAAAGCTACCTAAATCATGACATGCCCGTCATACTAAAAGGGGAGACTCTCCTTATAGTTTCTGAAGCTTTTACCAAGCCCAATCGTCAGCACTATAAGTAGCTTCTACAGTCTTCTCTATCTCATTAGGCAGGTTACAGAAGAAGTCGATACCAGTTTCGTACTCCAAATTTTTAATAGAAACGGCATAAACCATAAATTCATCTTTTCCAGGTTTTTCTGGCAATAATTCAGAATGAGGGACTAAAAAAGCGATAGTATGATAAACCCCTGCCTTCTCGCTCAACAGAGCCATGTAATAATAGCTGGGGCAAATGAGTCCGCCAAGTGTCAGCCCGTCGGCATTGGTGGTGGGATAAAGCCCGTCATTGGCTTTCTTCACACCTGTGAAATTGGTAAGCAAACGGTCAGTAGTACCACCTTTCACGACATAAAGTTTGTCGTATGTGCCATTGATGGTGGAACGTCCCCAAGTCTGCACCTGCTTCTCAAGAGCCGCCCAATACTTTTGATTGAAACTCCCTATCTGTGGCGAGATATTACTGTAGTAGAAGGTCTGCTTATTGGCACTTTTACTGTACACACGGTCTTCGCTGGCACAAAGATGCCCCTTGTCGTACCCATCGCTCTTATGCATGGATTCAGTCACCTCCACGCTGTTGTCAATATTGGGGTCGTCTTGATTCCACTCGTTGGCACGCTTCACGTTGTCTTGCGCAGTAATCGGGTCGAAACTGAATGCCACCCAAGCCGAATGCTTCTTGGAAGCGATGTATTCCAAAGAGAAATTGAGTACCTGCCCGGCACCTTCCTCATCAGACACGCCTGCATAGTATTCAATATATTGATTGGTTGCATTGAGAGCTGGGATTTCAAGATTGTCTGCTTTATTGTTATCAGCAATATTGGCATTTTTCACATCTATATCCTCAGAAGCCACATACTCTATGCCCACTTCATTACCGTGAATATAGGCCACGCGGAGCTTGCCCATCTGATAATGATTGTAGCGGTTGAAACGCACCCAATAGCACGTAGAGGGTTTCACCTCAACGCTTTCGCTGAAAGCATCGGCAGACGGAACAACAGTAAGCCCTTCCAGCGACTCACTATTAACAGGAGCAAATGCGTAATTACGCCCGGTAAAAGCTTTGGACTGGATATAGAAAGGGGTGCCGATAGCCTTGGGCTTATACACGTTGAAACCATTGTCGCTCGACTCATAGCCCTTCATCACGTAAGTATCCGAACCCTGCTCGGTAGGTATTATCTCGGGAATGAGCGAAGCCTCTGAAGAATCATCACATCCAGCCAGCCAAATTCCGACCAGCAAAAGAAATAAGTAAGACAGTTTTTTCATCTATGTTTCTAAATTTGATTTTACGATACTAAGAATGCAAATGTGGTAATGGACAGTAAAGTCCATTACCACATTGTCTATTGCACAACCTCAGGAATTATTCCTTCACCACAAAGTTACTCATGTAGAATGTAGGAGCAAATCCAGGATCAGTATTACTTGCATAACGGAATGCCACATATACTTTCTTGCCCACATAGTCAGCCATGGAAGTACGCATTTCGATCTCTTTAGAGCTTGTAGGCCACTCGAACGACAACGGATCACTCCAAGCCGCTCCCTGCAATGCTGCAATCTTCTCTTCCTCAGTAGCAGTAGAAGCCGCAGGGATATAATTTTCGGACACATGTACAGACACTGCGTTCTCAATTTTGCCTCCATACAAATAGTCTGCCGAAGCAGTGAATACCATCTGTGGGGCAATAGCTTCGGTAAGATCTACCTCACCGGTTACAAGCCATGCCTCCGTATCGCGGTTACGCTGATAATAACCGCTTGCCTTGATACGGGTATAACCTGCACCTGCACTCCATACATAATTCATGCCATCAAGCTTCACATTCACAATCTGGGCATCGTTATGAAGTTCACCAGCAAAGTCATTGCTATAATACTCTTTTGCTTCCATCCATTTGCCGTCAGTCTTCAGGAATGCCATTTCAGCAGTTTCCGTTTCGGTATTCTTCTTCACCCATGCAGTGCCATCGAAGCCATATTCATCGGCCATCACATCATACTCCTTATTTCCGAAATAAACTACTGCCTTGACATCCCCGCTCTGTGCGTAAGGGAATGCATTCTTCAGATAAACGGGCAATACGGCATCAGCATCGCTCAAATAGTCCGAACCGGTAGAAACATAATCGGCAGGTTGCATCACACGGATACCGATACTTGCGCTTTCTTCGTAGGCAGTCCAAGCCGAACCGTCATACTGGTAGAGAGCAGAAGCATTTGGCTTCACGTCTGATGCACGGGTAACGGCACGAGCTGGCATTTCAGCTTCTGATTCAGGAATCTCCTTATAAATATCCACACCCTCATAATACCCTGATACGGTACTTGTAAGTGACATATTCTTAAACTCTACAGTAGGCGCACACTCTGTAGTACTCTTATAACGGAAAGCAATGGCTATCTTCTTGCCCTCGTAAGCACTCAGGTCAATATCACCGGAATTTACATAATTCCAATTCTTGCCTTCCGGCCATTGAGGTACATTCAGAGCCTTCCATTCAGCAGTAGCCACATCATCCACATAATCTTCCGAAGCCAGCAATTCAATAAAATCAGCACGATTGTTACCATTCAAGAAATTAATGGCAATATCTACCTTAAGAAGAGGAGCCTTCGCTTTTGCTAAATCTATAATAGGAGAAACCACCCATGCTTCCGATTCAAAATCGCTATCTCCTACATGAGCACTACCCTTCCAACCATATTTACCATCCACCTTCCATACATTAGTTAACGTGCCGGTAAGTTTCACATTTTGAGTAGTGAAACCGCCCTCGTTTCCATTGAACGACTCATTCATATAAATGCCCAACGTAGCATTCGGATAAGAACCGTATGAATAAGAGTTTCCTTTTTCATAGAAATTCAGCTTGATGATTTTGTCCTTTTCCACATTTTTTACATCAAATGCCTTACGGTCATAGTTGTAAGCAAAGCTCCAATCCCCACCCTCGGGTATGGAAGTACTGATGTTGAAACTGTTAAACGTACCACTCTGATAGATGAACTTGCCATCCGGACGTTGCATAGTGAAACCTTTTTCCGTAGGAGTAAGTGTCATGATATGATTGGACACATCGCTGGTGATGAAACCATCCGCAATCTCTACCGGTTCACCCTCCATATAACCATACGTCTTATCCGGGTCTTTGAACTGACCGAAAGGAATCCAAGTATTGTCCTTCGTCGGAGCCACAATGACATAATTACCTCCTTCGGCATCAATAGAAGTTACTTTCTGGTATACCATTTTCACTGCACCGCCTGTACTGGGCTCGGTCTCCGACCAAGCGTAATTCACTTGGCACACATCTCCCGTCTTCGGGTTCTTGATACCTTCCTTCAACAAAGCAGGAAGCTTCTTCAACGTAGAAGGGTGAGATATTTCACTACCATGCTTTCCCCCCATACTGTAGCGTAATTGTCAGAAGTAAGATCGAAAGTCTGAGCTTCGTTTATCTTCGAGAGATATTCAGGTTGCTCCTTGCCGATATTGTACTGCACCAGCACCTTGGAACCATCTGACAGATATGCGTAGAGCGAATCGACAAATGCAGGCAGATAATCTTCAGGAGCTACCATATCAGTAAACATCTTGGTTTTACCCAGCTGGTTCAATGCCGTAAGATAAGTCTGCCCCTCGGGATCCTTGGCGAGAGCTATCCCTTGGTTCTTCGGCATAGAAGCTATTTTGCCATAATGGGCATCAGCCAATACGAGGGTATCGGTACTGACATCCGTGATGGTTTCTTTTTCATCAAATCCGGGGAAATTATCCTCGTTATAATCGCAGGCCCCAAGTGCAAACAGCGAAGCCAATGCGGTTCCTAATAATATATGTTTTTTCATAAATATGTTCGCTTAGAAATTCAACTTCAATCTTACAGTATAAGTACGTCCCCAACCATAGATAACACGTGTGGCCGTCTCCCAGTCATGGTTACTTCCATCGCGTGCATCGGCTATGTACTCTTGGTTGAACAAGTTGTTCACATTGCCGCTCAGTGTAGCACGAATCTTACCGAAGTCAAAGGTATATCCTGCACTTACATCAAATGTGCTCCATGAAGGAATCTCCCAAGGTTTTTCCACCACGTAAGCCTCTTTTTGAGTGGCTTGGCTCGCATCAATGTCATAATCGGCATAATTGCGTGCAAAGAAGTTCCAGTCTGCATTAAGACGCAAGCCTTTCATTGGGCGGAATGTCACTCCCAAAGCAGCTGTAGTCTGAGCAGAACCGCCCACCTGTACATTATCCATTTCAATGGTATACTTGTACTGATCTACATTACTCATATCTGTCACCACTTCACCACGGCTATTCGCCATAATCTGGCCTTCAGTATTCATCATGAAGCCTTTCGCTGTCCCATTCCAGCGCCAGTCTCCCCAAGAGAACATACCGTTAACTTCCATCCAGCGGAAAGGCTTGGCAATAAAGTCAAGCTCTATACCCATGTGGTTAGCCTGCGCACCGGTCATGTTCATTGTCCAACGTTGAGAAGCCCCGTTTACGTCTTCATAGGATCCGGTATCATATAAAGCCTTGTCTTTCCACATAGTATAATAGGCGTTTACATTGGCTGAGAAATACTGGCTACGATATCCATAACCTAATTCGAAAGAGTAAACTTTCTCATTCTTAGCATCAGGATTACGTTCATGTGAACTCTGAGAATTGATGAAGGTATTATCAAAAATAGGAGCACGGCTGATAAATCCGGTATTGAAGAATACGTTATTGTAATCATCAAGGTTGTAATTCAAACCAGCTTTCACATTGCCTCCCAAATAATGTTTCTTCGAAGACAGCTGTTTGTCACCACTATAATAGAAACGGTCTTTACGCCAATAACTGGTATTTGTAAGACCACCTGAAACAAATGCACTCACTTTATCTTTATTATACTCCAATTGGGCAAAACCACCTTCGTACATCACAAAACCGTCGTAGTCACGACGAATCACATCTCCTACTCCCAACTTCTGGTTTACCCAGGAGGTGACTCCACCATTCACACTATTCTCAGCCAATACACTCTTACGGTTATAAGAGTCTACATAATACTGCCCTCCAAAAAGATCGGTAATGACATTCTTGTGCAAACCTTTATAATAGCGGAAGTCAATACCACCATAGAAATCAAAGTAATCACCAAACTTAGTGGTATAAGTAGAAATCAATCCTGTCCAGAAATGGTCGTTCGAGGCTTTGTTCATAATCATCAGCGAACCTTTATAACCGGGCATTCCACTCACATTCACCGGATTAGTATAGTTATCTGCATTGAGCTTATCCACAGCATCATAATCAAAAGTACCATCAGGACAACGGAACTGAGTGTTCACCGTACCATCACTGGCCGTACCGTACCAAGAGCTGGTGTACCCCGTTACCCCCGTACCACTATAGCCCGCACCAGTACCGATAGACATATAAGCTGCTGTACTGAGGCTTGACTTATGGTTGATTTGCCACAAATGATTAAGAGACATCTGGGGCTTATGGTATTCGTTACGTGAAGAGTTCATCACTTGTCCATTGCGATAACCGAAAGTAGAATTGTAACGATAGGGACTTTCCTCACCCATCCATTGTTTTACACGCTGATACTCCTTGATATTCAAACCATTTGCCATATTACGCTGATTATGCCACTGAGGTGCTCCAAAAGCTGTAAATGAAAGTTGATGGTTGTCATTGATACGTTTTGCAATACTCATGAACCAAGTGTAGGCCTCGGATTCCGTACCTTGAATATAACCGTCGCGTTTATCTCTGGCACCCAATAAAGTAAAGGCCCAACCATCTTTTGTCAGACCGGAAGAGACACTGAACATCACTTTACTGTAGCCGTCATTACCCATGCCGTAAGAGATGAAGCCGCCTTTCTTGGCATCAGTAGTCTTGGTTATAATGTTTTGTGAGCCACCTACTGAAGGAGTTGACACCTTGCTGGCACCAAGTCCACGTTGTACCTGAATACTGCTGGCCACATCAATCAAACCACCCCAGTTACTCATGTATACTTTCTGGTTTTCCATTCCGTTCATGGGTACACCGTTAATCATCATAGCCACATATTCTGACTTAAAACCACGAATCTTTATGTTGGAATCACCAAAGCCACCTCCCTCATTAGAAGCATAAACACCCGGAGTAGATTTCAAGATTTGCGGTAACTCCTGAGAACCTATCTTATCTTCAATAAATACGGGGTCGACAGTAGATACTGCAACCGGAGTCTTGCGTGCCACAGCAATAGACGATGTAATCACTACGTCCTTCAGCATCACAGCATCCGGTTCCATTGGGATAGCACCCAAATCCACAGAAGCGCCCTTCTGCGTAATCTTCTTCTTCTGGTCTTTATAACCCACGTACTTGAATAGTAATGTCGCATTCGAAGCAACGCTTTGCTTGAAATAGCCATCAATGTCGGTCACCGATCCTTGTGTAGTACCTTCCACCATGACGGCGGCACCCACTAACGGTTCACCTGTTTCTGAATCAACAAGCTGACCTCTCACTGTAGTCTGAGCAAATGCAGCGGCACTAAATACCGACAACACTGCAACCAACAGGAATTGAATTAGATGTTTTCTCATAATTCTGTTTTTTGTTAATAGATAGTGTTAATTAAACATTAATTTATGTTTTAAGTCGCAAATATAACTAATAAAAACGAGATTAATGTTATATTTATGTTACATTTTTGAAGGTAGAAAGGCTTTTTGAGATATTTTAAACAAAAAAAGCCCTGCATTCTACAGCAGGGCTTTCGTATTGTCAACAAGTAAAAGAATATACTTTCAAATTCGCACCGAAATCAATCATTCATGAGCTTTCTATAACGTACACGGGTGGGTTCTTCTTTCCCAAGACGTTTCTGTTTATTTTCCTCATATTCTGAATAAGAACCTTCAAAGAAGAACACATTGGAGTCTCCTTCGAAAGCGAGGATATGCGTACAGATACGGTCAAGGAACCAACGGTCGTGACTGATGACCACAGCACATCCGGCAAAGTCCTCCAAACCTTCTTCGAGGGCACGGAGCGTATTCACGTCGATGTCATTGGTGGGCTCGTCCAGCAACAGCACATTACCTTCCTCCTTCAGGCAGAGCGCCAGATGCAAGCGGTTGCGTTCACCACCGGAAAGCACCCCACAGAGCTTTTCCTGGTCGGCACCGGAGAAGTTAAAACGGGACAGATAGGCGCGTGCATTAATGTCGCGCCCTCCCATGCGAATCAGATCGTTTCCGCCGGAAATGACCTGATATACGCTCTTGTTGGGGTCGATATCCTTGTGCTGCTGGTCCACGTAGGCAACCTTTACGGTCTCCCCCACCTCGAATTCGCCTTTGTCTGCCTTTTCCAGTCCCATGATAAGACGGAAAAGCGTAGTCTTACCGGCACCGTTAGGGCCGATGATACCCACGATACCGTTGGGTGGAAGCATGAAGTTGAGGTCATCGAACAACAGTTTGTCACCGAACGCCTTTGCCACATGCTTGGCTTCAATCACCTTATTACCCAGACGGGGACCGTTCGGGATAAAGATTTCCAGCTTCTCTTCCTTCTCCTTCACATCCTCGTTCAGCAATTTGTCGTAGGAGTTCAGACGCGCCTTTCCCTTTGCCTGACGGGCCTTGGGAGCCATGCGCACCCACTCCAGCTCGCGTTCCAGCGTCTTGCGGCGCTTGCTGGCGGTCTTTTCCTCTTGCTCCATGCGCTTGGTCTTCTGTTCCAGCCAACTGGAGTAGTTACCTTTCCAGGGAATACCTTCGCCACGGTCCAGCTCAAGAATCCAGCCGGCAACGTGGTCGAGGAAGTAACGGTCGTGCGTTACGGCAATCACCGTACCCTCGTACTGCTGCAAGTGTTGTTCCAGCCAGTCGATGGATTCGGCATCAAGGTGGTTGGTGGGCTCGTCAAGAAGAAGCACGTCGGGCTTCTGCAACAATAGGCGGCAAAGGGCCACACGGCGGCGCTCACCACCGGAAAGATGTTCTACGGACTGGTCTTCGGGCGGACAACGGAGGGCGTCCATGGCGCGTTCCAGCTTGCTGTCAAGGTTCCAGGCATCGGTCGCGTCAATGATGTCCTGCAACTCGGCCTGGCGGGAGAAGAGCTTGTCCATCTTGTCCTGGTCCTCATAATATTCGGGCAAGCCAAACTTCTGATTGATTTCCTCGTATTCTGCCAGCGCGTCCACAATGGGCTGCACGCCTTCCATTACAATTTCCTTTACGGTCTTGGTGGGGTCGAGGTACGGTTCCTGGGCCAGATACCCCACAGAATATCCCGGCGAGAACACCACTTCGCCCTGATAGGAATTATCCAATCCGGCGATAATCTTCAGCAGGGTCGATTTACCCGAACCGTTCAGACCGATGATACCGATTTTTGCCCCGTAGAAGAACGAGAGGTAAATGTTCTTCAGTACCTGCTTGTTGTTCTGCTGAATGGTTTTATTCAGCCCAACCATAGAAAAGATAATCTTTTTATCGTCTACTGTTGCCATGTATTTAATGATTAATGTTCAGTGATAATGATTAATATCAAGGATTGATGGGGACAAAGATAGGAAAAAAGATGATATTATTTTGCAAATTTCAAAAAAGTATCTATCTTTGCACCCGCTTAACAGCAATGAAGGATTGAATCGCTAGCTCAGCAGGTAGAGCACAACACTTTTAATGTTGGGGTCTTGGGTTCGAGCCCCAAGCGGTTCACATAGAAACAAAGCCAGAAGGCGACAAAAAAAAAAGTCCTACAATATCAATGTATTGTGGGACTTTTTTATGTTTCCATCTTACCTGAAAGTCCCAAAAGGGTACGAAAAGAAAAGTTGAACATCCAAATTGGTACAGTGGGTACAGCGCTCTTCTGCTTCACACACATGCGCTTATGTACATTACTTCATAACGCGTACATTATTTATATACATGCGTGTGAGATAGAAGAGACGCTGTACCCACTACCAACTGTACCATAAACCTCACCTTTACGCCGCTCAAGTTCACCTTTACACGGCCCAACCTCACCTTTGCTTATGTCACTTCACCTCTTCCAGATAAAGCACACGGCTCGAATAGTCGTTCTGCTTGTGATAGTCCACCTTATGGTTGTAGGGAATCTCCAGCCCGTTTGCCATGAGGTAGGCACCACTGAAACTCTTTCCTTCGTAGTTCAAGGGAACATTATCTATACGGTTCAGTTCATGCACCCGGTATTGCTTGTCGGCACAGAGCCCTGCCATCTTCACACGCGGCAGGTGCTGGTTACAGAAATGTTCCGTCTTCCACCAATAGAAGACTGCCTTGTCCTTCTCCGGAGCCACGTACATCAGAGAAGCCACACCTTGCTTGTCATAAGGAGAGCAGGCGGTAAATGTCTCCCAACTGTACTACGGGACGAATGGTCTTGTACTCGGCAATGGCATTCTTGCAAAGAGCCTTTTCTTCTTCCGTCATATTTTGGGCTGGATTTCCATACCCAAACGACCACTCATGGCAACGTCTATCCGATATTTCAGAGGGATGGTGCGGAACGTCTGATGATTGGGGGCAGCACTGATATGCGATGCCATAGCGATGGCGGGGAAGAAATAGGAAGTTCCCCACTGCATATAGACACGTTGCAGGGCATCGGTATTGTCGCTTACCCAGAACTCGTCGAAGTAAGGCAGCACTCCGTAGTTGGCACGACCGCCGCCACTGGCACATGCCTGGATGGTAAGGTCGGGATATTTGGCACGGATGCGCTGGCAGATTTTCTCGAAGCCGCGGTGGAATTCGATGTACATGTGGCTCTGATTATCCTTCGTCAGATATTGCGAACCGTGGTTCTGGACAGACATATTGGCGTCCCACTTGATGTAATCTATTTCAGGATAAGAGGTCATCAGGTTGTCTACCACACCGAAAACGAAGTCCTGCACGGCAGGATTGGCAAGGTCAAGCACTACCTGCGTGCCGCCGCGTCCCAACACAACGTCACGTTCGGAAGCTTTAAGTACCCAGTCGGGATGCTTCTCGTAGAGTTCGCTGGTAGTGTTCGCCATCTCCGGCTCAATCCAGATGCCAAACTTGACGCCATGTTTCTTGGCATCACTCAGCAAGCCTTCAATACCGTTCGGAAGCTTGTTCTTGTCCACCACCCAGTCGCCGAGTGATGAGCTGTCGTTCTTACGGGGATACTTGTCGCCAAACCAGCCATCGTCCATCACGAACAACTCGCCACCCATGGAGGCAATGTCCGCCATCATTTGGTCCATACCTTGCTGGTTGATGTCAAAGTACACGCCTTCCCAACTATTCAAAAGAATCTTGCGGGGGGTAGTGCCGTGCGCCAGTTTGTGCAGGCGTGCCCAGCGATGGAAGTTACGGCTGCCGCCACTCAAGCCTTCATTACTATAAGTCAGGGCAAGTTCGGGAGTGCGGAAAAGCTCGTCCTTCTTCAAGGAATAAGTAGAGTTCTCTTCGTTGATTCCGGCAAAGAAATGGTGGTATTCATCATCGTGTGTCTCAATGCGGAGTTTGTAGTTGCCGCTGTAACAGAGGGCTGCACCAATCACGTTGCCCGTGTTCTCCTGCGGACGGCCGTCAAGGGAGAACATCACTTCGGCATGGTCAGTATGGGAATTGCGCACACCGTCCTTATTCTTGATAACCTTCATGCCCGGGTGAGAGGTTCCTGCGTCAAAACCCTTCATTGGCCCAGGAACCGGAGAGATGGGACAGCCATACATCGCCACGGCGGATGGGCAGATAGCCGGAAGCAAACTGATTGAGCACCACCGGCTTCTTCTCCTGATGGGAGATTTCAGTCCAGGATTCTATCACGTCGGCATCCTGCCAGGCACGGTAACAGACGTTGACGAAGAAGGGATACACCTTATCCTTCAGTGCCACGACAGTCGTCACGGCATTCCCTTCCTTTTCGGTAGTCACGTTCAATACTTCGAGCTGGAGGGTCATGTTACCGTCGGCATGCTTCACAGCGAGGGCCGTCTCCACGGGAGCATTCAATCCATATTCGGGATAGGCTGCATGGTTCGCTTCTGCCGCAGAGATATTCTGCAAGTCGGCTTCAGAAAGTCTGTTACCATAATACAAGTGTCTCAGTGTACCGCCTTCAGGAGCCGAAAGCACCAAAGAGGTTTTCGGAGTGGATACACATACGTTTTGAGCCAACAAACTGCCGGTCAGCAGCAGTACTCCAAAGAGGAAATTTGTTCGTTTCTTGAAATTCATGCTTTTCTTGTTTAGATTCTATATTCATTTAGCTGTGCGCAAATGTAGGCGTTTCCCCGAAGATAAAATAGTATCATTTTATCATATCCTTATACAAATTCTATTTCCGGCTGACAATTGTCCCCGTGGCTTGGTTGGCAGGCATCACCAGCACTTCCGCAATCTGGATATGCTCGGGGACGGCAGCGGCGAAATAGACCACTTCGGCTATATCGTCGCCGGTCAGCGGGCGTATACCTTTATATACATTATCGGCCGCCTCCCGGTTACCACGGAAACGGACGACGGAGAAATTGGTTTCCACCAACCCCGGCTTGATATTCGTCACGCGTACCGGGGTATCCACCAGGTCGATGCGGAGTCCGTCGGAAAGGGCCTTGACGGCAGCCTTGCAAGCACAGTACACACTGCCTCCCGGATAAGCGTAATCTCCGGCAATGGACCCCATATTGATAACATGACCACGGCCACGCTCCACCATACCGGGAACCACGAGGCGGGTCATGGCAAGCAAGGCTTTCACGTTAGTGTCGATGACAATGTCCCATTCATCCAGGTTGCCTTCATGTTCCTTGTCCACCCCAATGACGAGTCCGGCATTGTTCACCAGTATGTCTACCGCCTTCCATTCCTCCGGAAGGGATTCGAGGGCGGCACGGGCAGCCTGCCGGTCGCGGACATCGAAAGGAAGCAGATACACATCGGCTCCATATTTCTCCAACAATTCTTTCTTTACAGCATTCAGTTTCTCCACATTACGGCCATTGAGTATAAGCCGGTAACCGTTCATGGCAATTTACGTGCGCAGCCTTCCCTATTCGAGGAGGCTCCGGTGATGAGTACAATCTTCTTTTCCATCATGTTATTAAGTTTTAATATCAATACTGCCAACAAAGGTATTACTTATTATTTTAACTTCATAGGAATAATGAATTTTAGAGTAAGGCGAAAATCCCGATAAATTATGTAACTTTGCACCCGCTTTTGAAAGCCCGAGAAACTGTTTTGATTTTATTTCAGCTTTCTTCTGAGATTTGTTTAATTCGTTTGGATAAAGTAAAAGACGCTTATGCAAAGTCCGATTGCATCATCGGTGTGGAGCACGTATCGAAATTCTTCGGAGACAAGGCCGTGCTGAATGATGTGAATTTGTCTGTCCGTAAGGGCGAGTTTGTAACAATACTGGGACCGTCCGGCTGCGGAAAGACAACTCTGTTGCGCCTCATTGCAGGCTTTCAGACAGCCTCGGAAGGAGTGATAACCATTGCCGGAAAGGACATCACACAGACACCGCCGCACAAGCGTCCGGTGAACACCGTGTTCCAGAAGTACGCTCTCTTCCCCACCTCAACGTGTTCAACAACATTGCTTTCGGGTTGAAGCTGAAGAAGCTGCCCGGTGCCACCATCGAGAAGAAGGTAAAGCAAGCCCTGCGCATGGTGGGCATGACGGACTATGAGGACCGCGACGTAGACTCCCTCCGGCGGGCAGCAACAGCGCGTAGCCATTGCCCGAGCCATCGTCAACGAACCCGAAGTGCTGCTACTGGACGAACCCCTTGCCGCCCTGGACCTAAAAATGCGCAAGGACATGCAGATGGAGCTAAAGGAGATGCACCAGAAGCTGGGCATCACCTTCGTATATGTGACCCACGACCAGGAAGAGGCACTGACCTTGAGCGATACCATCGTCGTGATGAGCGAAGGACGCATCCAGCAAATAGGCGTGCCGACGGACATCTACAACGAACCCATCAACTCCTTCGTAGCAGACTTCATTGGTGAAAGCAACATCTTGAACGGAGTTATGATAAAGGATAAAGCCGTCACCTTCTGCGGACACGAATTTGAATGCGTGGACACGGGATTTGGCGAGCAGATGCAGGTAGACGTAGTGATTCGCCCCGAAGACATCTACATCTTCGATGTATCCGACGCCGCACAGCTGACGGGGACCGTAACCAGCTGCATCTTTAAAGGCGTACACTACGAAATGCTGGTGCAGACGCGCGAAGGCTACGAGCTGATGGTGCAGGACTACCATGCCTTCGAGGCAGGACGCGAAGTCGGCCTGCTGGTGAAACCCTTCGACATCCACGTGATGAAGAAGGAACGCACCTGCAACACCTTCGAGGGAAAGCTGGTGGACGAGACGCACGTAGACTTCCTGGGCTGTAACTTCGAGTGCCTCCCCGTGCAGGGCATCGAGCCGGGCAGCGCCGTGCAAGTGGAAGTAGACTTCCAGCACGTCATCCTCGAAGACAACGAAGAGGACGGCCGTCTGACGGGTGAAGTGAAATTCATCCTCTACAAAGGGAACCATTACCACCTGACCGTGTTTACGGACTGGGACGAAGACATCTTTGTCGACACCAACGACGTGTGGGACGACGGCGACCGCGTAGGTATCACCATCGCCCCTCAAAATATACGGATTGTTCAATCTCTTAATAAGGAAGGAAGTGCTCAATAAGTTATCCCATTTCTTCATGCGCCGGCGCAACTGGACGGTACCCTACGCGCTGTTTCTGCTTGTATTTGTCATAGTACCGCTGCTGCTCATCGTGCTCTATGCCTTTACGGACGACGGAGGGGCGTTTACGTTGGCCAACTTCCGCAAGTTCATGATGCACCCCGAAGCGATGAACACGTTTGTCTACTCCATCGGAATAGCCGTTATCACCACGCTGGTCTGCCTGCTGCTGGGCTATCCGGCAGCGTATATCCTGAGCCAGAAGCAATTCAACACCTCACGCACCATGGTGGTGCTGTTCATCCTCCCCATGTGGGTGAATATCTTGATACGTACGCTTGCCACAGTGGCGCTGTTCGACTTCCTGAACCTGCCGCTGGGCGAAGGTGCCCTTGTGTTCGGTATGGTCTACAACTTCCTGCCGTTCATGATATACCCCATTTACAACACCCTTCAGAAGATGGACCACAATCTGATTGAGGCTGCGCAGGACTTGGGAGCCTCTCCTACCCGCGTATTCGGCAAGGTGATTCTGCCGCTCTCCATGCCGGGAGTGATGAGTGGCATAGTGATGGTGTTTATGCCTACGGTTTCTACCTTTGCCATTGCCGAGTTGCTGACAATGAACAACATCAAACTGTTCGGCACCACGGTGCAAGAGAATATTTACAACGGAATGTGGAACTACGGTGCCGCCCTCTCGCTCATCATGCTGCTGCTGATAGGCATCACCATCCTCTTTACCAACGAGGAGGACGGGGCATCGAATGAAAGCGGAGGTGTGATATGATGACACGAATCTTAACCCGCGGCTACTTGTGGCTGCTGCTGGCGTTGCTCTACTCGCCCATCTTAATTATTATGATATTCTCCTTCACGGAGGCAAAGGTGCTGGGCAACTGGACGGGATTCTCCACCAAGCTGTACAGCTCCTTGTTTACGGGCGGGATGCACCACTCGCTGATAAATGCCATCTGGAACACATTCGCCATTGCCCTGCTTGCCGCCACCGCCAGTACGGCGCTGGGCAGCATTGCAGCCATCGGCATCTTCAATCTGCGCTCGCGCACACGGCAGGTAATGAACTTCGCCAATGCCATCCCGATGATGAATGCAGACATTATCACCGGTGTGTCGCTGTTCCTGCTGTTCGTCAGCTTCGGCATATCGCAAGGATTCACCACAGTGGTACTGGCACACATCACTTTCTGCACGCCCTACGTGGTGCTCAGCGTAATGCCCCGGCTCAAAAAGATGAACCAGAATGTCTACGAGGCGGCACTCGACCTGGGCGCCACACCGTTCCAAGCACTGCGCAAGGTTATTCTTCCGGAGATATTTCCGGGTATGATAAGCGGATTCATCCTTGCTTTCACGCTCTCCATCGACGACTTTGCCGTGACCATCTTCACCATCGGCAACCAGGGGCTGGAAACGCTCTCCACCTACATCTACGCCGATGCGCGCAAAGGTGGACTGACGCCGGAACTGCGGCCACTCTCCACCATCATCTTCGTGACGGTGCTGGTGCTGCTGATTGTAATCAACAAGCGGGCCGAACGGACGAAAAACGATTGATGTGAGTGATGAGTTATAAGTTATCAATTGTCAAGAACAAGATGATGAAAAGGATAATAAACATACTGATTCTACTGTGCTGTATCGCATCCCTCTCTTCTTGTGGAAACTCCACAGAAGAGCGCAGCCGTGTACTGAAGATATACAACTGGGCGGACTACATCGATGAAGATGTGCTTGCCGAATTTCCCGACTGGTACAAGCAGCAGACGGGCGAAGACCTCCGTATCATCTACCAGGTGTTCGATATCAACGAAATCATGCTCACCAAAATTGAGCGCGGGCACGAGGACTTCGACGTCGTATGCCCCTCGGAGTACATCATCGAACGCATGCTTCGCAAAGACCTCCTGCTACCCATCGACCGCAACTTCGGCCACACGCCGGACTACATCCCCAACGTGTCGCCCTACATTCGCCACGAGCTGAACAAGACCTCGCAACCGGAACGCCAGACCGAGGACTATGCCGTGCCCTACATGTGGGGCACCGCTGGTATCCTCTTCAACAAAAAGTTTATTACCGCCGAAGAGGCCGACACATGGGACATCCTCTGGGACTCCAAAAACCGCGGCAAAATACTGATGAAGGACAGCTACCGCGATGCCTACGGTACCGCCATCATCTACGCCCACGCCCGGGAGCTGGCCGACAGCACCGTCACCGTAGAGCAACTGATGAACGACAACTCCCCGCAGGCCATCGCCCTGGCCGAGCAACGCCTCAAGGAGATGAAACCCAACATCGCCGGCTGGGAAGCCGACTTCGGCAAGGAAATGATGACCAAGAACAAGGCGTGGATTAACTTCACCTGGAGCGGCGACGCCGTCTGGGCCATCGAGGAGGCCGATGCCGTGGGTGTGGAACTGGACTACACCGTCCCCTGCGAAGGCAGCAACATCTGGTACGACGGCTGGGTAATCCCCCGCTACGCCCGCAACGTGAAGGCGGCAAGCTATTTCATCAACTACCTCTGCCAGCCTTCCGTGGCACTGCGCAACATGGATGCCATCGGCTACGTCAGCGCCGTAGCCACACCGGAAATCATGGAGGCCAAGACCGATACCACGCTCGACGTGCACTCCGACCTCAGCTACTTCTTCGGCCCCCTGCCCGGAGCCGACAGCCTGCAGATAGACCCGGTACAATATCCTGACCGCCGAGTAGTGGAACGCTGCGCCATGATACGCGACTTCGGCGACCGCACGGAACTAGTGCTCGAGATGTGGAGCCGCGTGAAAGGTGACAATCTCAACACAGGCATCGTGCTGCTCATCTTCGCCGTTTTCGGTCTGCTCTTCATCTGGCTGGTATATGCCAAGATACGAAAGTACAAGCAGAAACGCCGCCACCGTCTCCGCAGAAAGCGGAAAGGGGATGAGCAACACATTGTTTACCTAAAACCCGTCAACGTGCAAGGAACAAAGAATCTGACACAAGGCCCCATCAACCGCCAGCTTTTCACGCTGGCAATGCCCATCATGGCCACCTCGTTCATCCAGATGGCCTACAGCCTGACGGACATGGCATGGGTAGGGCGTCTGGGCAGTGAGTCCATGGCTGCAGTAGGTGCGGTAGGCATACTGACGTGGATGTCCGGCTCCATCGCCTTGCTCAATAAAGTGGGCGCCGAAGTCAGCGTAGGCCAGTCCATCGGTGCACGCAGCGAAGAGGACGCACGCAGCTTTGCCTCGCACAACATTACGATTGCCCTGCTCATCTCCGTCTGCTGGGGAGGCCTGCTCTTTCTTTCGCCCGCCCCATCCTGAACATCTTCGAGCTGAAACAGCATATCACGGACGCCGCCGTGACTTATCTGCGCATCGTGTCGACGGGACTGCCTTTCATCTTTCTCTCCGCTGCCTTTACGGGCATCTACAACGCGGCAGGACGAAGCAAGATTCCGTTCTACATCAGCGGGACGGGACTGATAATGAACATCGTCCTCGACCCTCTGTTCATCTTCGGCTTCGGTTGGGGAACAGTGGGCGCGGCACTTGCCACATGGCTTTCCGAAGCTACAGTATTCGGCATCTTCGTCTACAACTCCGGGGAAAAGCGCCGTGCTCGGAGGTTTCTCCTTTATCGTTCCGCTGAAAAAAGTACACCCGGCGCATCTTCAAGCTCGGGCTGCCCGTGGCTACGCTGAACACGCTATTTGCCTTCGTCAATATGTTCCTCTCGCGCACCGCCTCGGAGCAGGGAGGACACATCGGACTGATGGCATTCACCACCGGTGGACAAATCGAGGCCATCACCTGGAATACTTCGCAAGGATTCTCCACGGGGCTGAGCACGTTCATCGCCCAGAACTATGCCGCGGGGCAGAAGTCGCGTGAAGCAAGCATGGCGCACCACCATGTGGATGACGGGCGTATTCGGAAGCCTCTGCTCACTACTGTTCATCTTCTTCGGCAGCGAGGTGTTCTCTATCTTCGTACCCGAGGCCGAAGCCTACCGTGTGGGTGGAGATTTCCTCCGCATCGACGGCTATTCGCAAATGTTCATGATGATGGAAATTACCATGCAGGGCGTGTTCTACGGACTGGGACGGACAGTGCCGCCTGCCATTGTCAGCATCGGATGCAATTACATGCGTATTCCGGTGGCGTTATTGCTGGTGCACATGGGTATGGGAGTGGATGCCATCTGGTGGGCAGTAAGTGGAACGACCGTTGCCAAAGGTCTTATACTGACAGCCTGGTTCGTCCTCATCAAAGGAAAATTCTCTAAAAGGACAGAACTGGCGAACTTTAGAAAGAAGAATATGGTTATTATATACATAAATTTGCAACATTAAAGATAAAGTCAACTTTTAAAGAAAAGAGTTATGAAGAAGATGAAATTTACAGTATTACTTTTGTGCGGCGCATTGCTGCTGGGCAGTTGCGGCACAATGAACAACAAGGCCAAAGGTGGAATAATCGGCGGTGGCTCCGGTGCAGCAGCAGGTGCCATTATCGGCGGACTGATAGGTAAAGGCAAGGGGCAGCCATTGGGCTGCGGTAGGTGCTGCAGTAGGTACGGGTGCCGGCGTTGCCATCGGACACAAGATGGACAAGAAGGCTGCCGAAGCTGCCAAGATTGAAGGCGCCCAAGTGGAGCAGGTGACGGATGCCAACGGCTTGCCGGCTGTCAAAGTATCCTTTGCGGCAGGTATTCTTTTCGGCTTCAACTCCGCAGCACTGAGCAACGAGGCAAAGGCTTCCCTGCGCGAACTCGCACAGATTCTGAAGGAAGACCCGACAACCGATATCGCCATCATCGGCCATACCGACAAAGTGGGTACTTACGAAGCCAATATGAAAGTTTCCAAGAACCGCGCCTATGCCGTAGAGAACTATTTGCAGGATTGCGGCGTATCTCCGGCCCAGTTCAAGAAAGTGGAAGGCGTGGGATACAACGAATACGACGAAAGTCTGTCTGCCGACCAGAACCGACGCGTAGAGGTATATATGTATGCCAGCGAACAGATGATTAAGAATGCGGAGGCAGCTAATTAATATGGTAAAGTGATTAATGTGTTAATGTGCCAATATGCATATTGGCACATTAACTTCTCTCATGAAACTCCCGAAGCCTTTGCGGTTCCTCCGCAACATCATATTATTCTTCTTTATTTCCACTATCCTAGCGGTAGTGGCTTATCGTTTTGTACCCGTCTACATCACGCCACTGATGGTTATTCGCAGCGTGCAACAGGTCTTTAAGGGTGAAAGTCCATGCTGGCACCACACTTGGGTATCTTCCGACAAGATATCCCCTCACCTGCCTATGGCCGTCATTGCCTCGGAAGACAACCGGTTTGCCACACACAACGGATTCGATTTCATCGAGATACAGAAAGCGATAAAGGAGAATGAAACAAGAAAACGGAAACGGGGCGCAAGCACCATCAGCCAGCAGACGGCAAAGAATGTATTCCTATGGCCCCAGTCTTCCTGGGTACGTAAAGGACTGGAAGTCTACTTCACCGTACTGATAGAATTCTTCTGGTCCAAAGAACGTATCATGGAGGTCTATCTCAACTCCATCGAAATGGGAAAAGGCATCTATGGCGCACAAGCTGCCGCCAAATACAAGTTCAAGACTACAGCAGCCAAGCTCTCTGCCGGACAGTGCGCACTAATAGCGGCAACATTGCCCAACCCCATACGCTTCGACTCAGCACACCCCTCCCCTTACATAAAGAAAAGGCAAGGACAGATTCTACGATTGATGAAACTGGTACCCAAATTCCAGCTAAATGAGAAGCGGACAAAAGAATAAGAAGAGGATGTATCAAAACAGTTAATAGCACACAGATGACACATCCTCCTTTAATTTTTAATTCTTAATTTTTAATTAATACGCGTGTCCTCCCTCTTCCATCTCCTTCGCATCAATCTTGCGATTGTCGATACTGCGCCAAGCGTAGAAGATGTAGGCAAGAACGAAAGGAACAAGGATAGAGACATAAGCCATAACCTTCAGTGTGAACTGGCTCGAGCAACTGTTTGCCAACGTGAGTGAGCTTTGCAGGTCGTGGGTAGAAGGATAATAGGCCGTATTGTTATAGCCTGCCACAAGCAGCAGTGCCAATACCGTAAGCACCGTCCCTGCACCGGCAAACCAGATACCCTTGTCGAATGCCGGCTTCCACAGCGTGCGGATAATGCCCCAGAGCACAGCCACCACACCAACCAGGAATACAAGCAGCACTACCGGCATCTGCAGGAAGTTCGTCAGATACTTGTAAGGTTCCATGAACACCTCTCCCGTTTCCGGGCGTACAGCATAGCCGTCGGCAAGCAGCGTGCGGATGACGAAGGCCAGGAAGAATACCAGGAACAACGCCGTATTTCCCCAAAGTGCCCGGCGGCAGCGTTTCACCAAATCATCCTCATTGATATTATTAATAAAATAAAGCGCTCCCAAGATACGTGCCAGGAAGAACACAGCCAGCCCCAGCACCACATTCCACGGATTAAGCAACGCATCCAACCCATGCCAGCCGTTAGCCCATTGACTGATAACCGGCATTGCCGCATCTGCGATATTCCCTTTATTGATATAGAAATTAGACCCCGTGAAGAACGTGGCCACTGCCCCACCCAGCAATACCGGACCTACCACTCCGTTTATCACCAAGAACGTGCGATACGTTGTCTTGCCCAGCAGATTTCCCGCCTTCGACTGAAACTCGTAGCTGACAGCCTGCAACACAAAGCTGAACAGAATAATCATCCACAACCAATAAGCTCCTCCGAAACTGGTACTATAGAACAACGGAAACGAAGCAAAGAACGCGCCTCCAAACGTGACAAGCGTTGTAAACGTGAACTCCCACTTCCGTCCCGTAGAATTAATCATCATCTTCTTCTGCTCCTCCGTCTTCCCCAGACAGAACAGAAGCGAATTACCTCCCTGCACGAACAGCAGGAATACCAGTAGTGCTCCCAGCAAGGAGACTACAAACCACCAATAGTGTTGAAGAAATATATAAGCATTCATTGTGAGTTATGAGTTATAAGTTATGAGTTATGTGACGGTGTGTGCGTTTCGGTTTCAGGACCTTTGCGAATAGCCTTCAGCATAATTCCCACCTCAGCAATCAGCATGACAGTGAAAAGTACCAGGAAAATAAAGAACGTGGTCTGCACGGAGCCTACATCCAGCTTAGAGATGGCGGCACTCGTGGGCAGCATATCTTGGATGGCCCACGGCTGACGACCACACTCGGCAACCACCCATCCGGCTTGTCCGGCCAGATAGCCCAGCGGAATGGTGAGCATAGCCACCCAATGCATCCATGGCATCCGCGACAAGTCTTTCTTATAGGCCAGGAACAGCACCACAATAAAGAAGAGGATGAAGTATCCACCCAACATCACCATCACACGAAACATGTAGAACGTAAGGGGCACATTGGGCACCAGCTCGTTCACGTCCTTGATATAACCGTAACCGAAATAGGCTACATTATCTTTCAACACTTTGGCAGCCACCTCTGCATCCGCCTCATTGCCCGCAGCCTTGGCTGCACGATAGGCGGCAAACGCACCGATAGCCGTTTTTCCTTTTTCTATTTTCTCCTCTGCTGAAAGCGCTACAGTACCGTCCTTCAACGGGTATCCGCCTTTCAGCAGGTCATTGATGCCGGGAACAAAAGCATCCATCTTGCGCTCGGCAAGCAACGACAGCATCTTAGGGATTTCCACACGGAAAAGGAATGGGTCTACTCCGTCCTGCGGCGTCTGCTTGGCAGGATTCAGCAGCCCGAACGCTACTAATCCGGCACCTTGCCGCCCTTCATAATAGCCTTCCATAGCAGCCAGCTTCATCGGCTGCTTTTGCGCCACCTGATAGCCTGAGCCATCGCCCGTCCAGGCAGACAGCACGGCGGCACACAGACCTACCCATGCAGCAATCTTTACACTTGCCAGCGCAAATTTCTTCTCGCGCTTCTTCCACAGATACCAGCAGCTTACACCTACTACAAACACGGCAGCCAGCACCCAGCCGGACAGCACGCTATGGAAGAACTTATTGACAGCCATCGGCGAAGTTGCCACAGCCCAGAAGTCCACCATCTCGTTGCGTGCCGTATCGGGATTGAACTCCATACCTACGGGATTCTGCATCCACGCATTGGCAACCAGAATCCACCAGGCAGAAATCGTGGCGCCCAGCCCCGTGAGCCAAGTAGATGCCAGATGGAAACGCTTGCTCACCTTATCCCAGCCGAAGAACATGACGGCGATAAACGTTGCTTCCATAAAGAAAGCCAAAATACCCTCGATGGCAAGCGGCGCACCGAAGATGTCGCCCACAAACCAACTGTAATTACTCCAATTCGTACCGAATTCAAATTCCAGAATGATACCGGTTGCCACACCAATAGCAAAGTTGATACCGAAAATCTTCATCCAGAATTTGGCAGTACGTTTCCAAAATTCGTCACCCGTACGGTAGTACGCTGTCTCCATGATGCCCATAATTACCGCCAGTCCAAGTGTCAGCGGCACAAAAATCCAGTGATAGATGGCGGTCAAGGCAAATTGGGCTCTCGACCAGTCAATCAGGGAAGTGTCAATGTGTCCAAGCATAAGAATCAAGTTATGAGTTATAAGTTATGAGTTATTAAGTTTTTAAGTTATCGGGTAAGAACAGAGAGACACGGAGAATTTATAAGGGCAAGGAAATAAACTCTGTGTCTCCGTGTTTAGTCGCCCAGACTCCGATGGATAAGCTCATTACTGACATAGCCTTCCTTGTCATCGCCCACCACGGGGGTATTCAGAAACCGTGGGAAGAAGAAAAGGCGGAGAATGAAAAACATGATGAACAACTTCACAAGAATGATAAGCCACAAAGTACGCCCTAACGTCATACTTCGAAAACCTTCCAAATAAAACGCCAAATGTTTACCGCAGTCTGTTTCATGCCGATAAAATTATAATGATTACAAATATAAAATACTTTTATATAAAGAACAAATAAAAGGTGAAAAGTTGAACAGAAAAGACTTCTCCCATTCATCGGTACAAAAGATTTTAGGCGAGGAAAATTCACTCAACGTCTATCACTTTTGCAATCCTTTCTCCACCCCACTACATTTGCAAATGTAAAACCATAGAATAACGAAGATATGACGAACGTAAAAGATTGACAGTGATAGCGCTATGTATGGCAAGCTGCATGGGAGTGGCCGCCCAAAACGGCACTTCCACGCAGATACCGGCAGTTCCGAGCAGCCAGCCGACAGCCTGCCCACCCAATGGGACTTGCAAGCGTGCATCGACTATGCCTTGCAGCAAAACATCACCATCCGCAAGAACCGCCTCAACGCGGAAAGTGCCCAGGTAGATGTAAAACCGCCCGGGCCGCCCTCTTCCCCAGCCTTTCGGCCAATGTGAGCCAGCGTGTCGTGAATCGCCCGAAGAGCGAGACAAACACCATCATTGACGGCGACAACATCACCAGCAGCCAGAGCAAGACTTCCTATAACGGCAGCTACGGCATCGATGCCAACTGGACCCTCTACAACGGCGGGAAACGCCTCAACACCATCAAACAACAGCAACTGAACAACCGCATTGCCGAACTTAGCGTAGCACAGGAGAACAGCATCGAAGAAAGTATCGCACAAACCTACGTACAGATACTCTACGCCGCCGAAGCCGTGAAAGTGAACGAATCGACCCTGGAAGTGAGCCAGGCCGAATGCGAACGCGCCCGCCAACTTCTCGAAGCAGGAAGCATAGCCAAAAGCGACCTGGCACAACTGGAAGCGCAAGTGAGTACCGACAAGTACCAGCTGGTGACAGCACAAGCCACCCTGCAAGACTACAAACTACAACTGAAACAACTCCTGGAACTGGACGGCGAATCCGAGATGAACCTCTACATCCCCACACTCGGCACGGAAAACGTACTGGCACCCCTGCCCACCAAAACGGACGTTTACCGTTCTGCCCTCGTGCTCCGTCCGGAAATAGAAGCCGGCAAACTGAATATACAAACATCCGACCTCGACATCAAAATTGCCCGCGCTGGCTATCTGCCTACGCTGAGCCTCAGCGCCGGCATCGGAACCAGCCATGCCAACGGCAATGACTTCACCTTCAGCGAGCAAGTCAAACAGAACTGGAACAACTCGCTGGGCTTCACCGTAAGCGTGCCTATCTTCAGCAACCGGCAGACCAAGAGTGCCGTAGAGAAAGCCAAGATTCAGAAGCAGACCAGCGAACTGGACCTGCTGGACGACCAAAAACGCTGTACAAGACCATCGAAACCCTCTGGCTCGATGCCAACAGCGCCCAGCAGCGCTACGCCGCCGCCACAGAGAAACTGAAAAGTACGCAGACCAGCTATGAACTGATTCAAGAGCAGTTCAACCTGGGCATGAAGAATACCGTAGAACTGCTGACTGAGAAAGCAATCTGCTCAGCGCACAGCAGGAGACACTGCAAGCCAAATACATGGCCATACTGAATATGCAGCTACTGAAGTTTTATCAAGGAGAAAAAATCGAATTATAATACCTTATATATATATGAACAAAAAAAGAATCATCCTCATTGCCGTAGCTGCCGTAATCATAGTGGGCGGCGGCGTATGGCTCTTCGGTGGTGCCAAGGCCAAGCACAAGGTGACCTACGCCACAGCAACCATCCATAAAGGCGAGATTTCCGAATCCGTAACCGCCACGGGGACCATCGAACCGGTGACGGAAGTGGAAGTGGGTACCCAGGTGAGCGGTATCATCGACAAGATTCATGTAGACTACAATTCCGTAGTAACCAAAGGCCAACTCATTGCCGAGATGGACCGCGTGACACTGCAAAGCGAACTTGCCTCGCAACGCGCCGCCTACAACGGTGCAAAGGCCGAATACGAGTACCAGAAAAAACTCTACGAGCGCAACAAGACGCTGAACGAAAAGCAGCTCATCGCCGCCACGGACTATGAGCAGTCCGTCTATAACTACGAGAAGGCCAAGAGCAACTACGAAAGCAGCCAGGCATCACTGGCAAAGGCTGAACGCAACCTCTCCTACGCCACCATCACCTCTCCCATCGACGGTGTAGTCATCAGCCGCGACGTGGAAGCAGGACAGACCGTGGCTTCCGGCTTCGAGACACCGACACTGTTCACCATCGCTGCCGACCTGACGCAGATGCAGGTTGTGGCCGACGTGGACGAAGCGGACATAGGCGGTGTGGAAGAGGGACAGCGCGCCACGTTTACCGTAGATGCCTACCCGAATGACGTGTTCGAAGGAGTGGTCACACAAATTCGTCTGGGAGATGCCAGCTCAAGCAGCACGTCGAGCACCAGCACCAGCACGGTTGTGACCTACGAAGTAGTCATCTCCGCCCACAACCCGGACCTGAAACTGAAACCACGCCTGACAGCCAACGTCACCATCTTCACCCTCGACCGCAAAGACGTACTGTGCGCTCCTGCCCGTGCCCTGCGCTTCAACCCCGAAAAACCGCTTATCGGCGACAATGATATCGTGAAGGATTGCGAAGGGGAACATAAACTCTGGACCCGCGAAGGCAACACCTTTACCGCCCATCCGGTGAAGATAGGTATCTCCAACGGAGTCAACACGGAAATTATCAGCGGCATTAACGAAGGTACCGTAGTGGTGACCGAAGCCAACATCGGCAGCATGCCCGGCAGCGGCGCTCCGGACATGGGCCAGGAAGCTCCCGGAGGTGAGAAGAGTCCGTTCATGCCTGGCCCTCCGGGAAGTAAGAAGAAGAGCGGAAAATAATACAAAAAAAGAATTATGAATAAAGCAGTCATTGAACTTCAAAATATCAAACGCAACTTCCAAGTGGGGGACGAAACCGTGCATGCCCTGCGCGGCGTCTCGTTCACCATCCGTGAAGGCGAGTTTGTCACCATCATGGGTACATCGGGCTCCGGAAAGTCGACTTTGCTGAATACCCTCGGCTGCCTGGACACGCCCACCAGCGGCGAATACCTGCTGGACGGTATCTCCGTACGCACCATGAGCAAGCCTCAACGCGCCGTACTACGCAACCGTAAAATCGGCTTCGTATTCCAGAGTTACAACCTGCTGCCCAAAACCACTGCCGTGGAAAATGTGGAGCTACCGCTGATGTATAACTCCTCCGTCTCGGCTTCCGAAAGGCGGAGACGTGCCATCGAAGCCCTGCAAGCCGTGGGGCTGGGCGACCGACTGGAACATAAGTCCAATCAGATGTCCGGCGGTCAGATGCAACGCGTAGCCATCGCCCGCGCCTTGGTGAACAATCCCGCCGTTATCCTGGCAGACGAAGCTACGGGTAACCTGGACACCCGTACTTCTTTCGAGATTCTGGTACTGTTCCAAAAGCTGCATGCCGAAGGACGCACCATCATCTTCGTCACCCACAACCCCGAAATAGCCCAGTACAGCAGCCGCAACATCGTGCTGCGCGACGGACAAATCAAGGACGACACCATCAACACCCAAATCCAGAATGCAGCCGAAGCCCTGGCAGCATTGCCTAAACAAGAGGAGGAGGAATGAGGGATAAGGGATTAAGGATTAGGGATTAATTTTAAACTTTCCATTAAAACGATATGAACGGAACAAACCTTTTCAAAATAGCCTTGCGAGCCTTGAACAACAACAAGCTGCGCGCATTCCTCACCATGCTGGGCATCATCATCGGCGTGGCGTCCGTCATCACGATGCTTGCCATCGGACAAGGTTCGAAGAAAAGCATCCAGGCGCAAATCTCCGAGATGGGCTCCAACATGATTATGATTCACCCCGGTGCCGACATGCGCGGCGGTGTCCGCCAAGACCCCAGCGCCATGCAGACCTTGAAGCTGACCGACTACGAAGCCCTGCGAAACGAAACCAACTTTCTGGCTGCCGTCAGCCCCAATGTCTCCTCCAGCGGGCAGCTCATCGCGGGCAACAACAACTACCCCTCCTCCGTGAGCGGCGTGGGCACGGACTATCTCGAAATCCGGCAGCTCAGCGTGGAGAACGGCGAGATGTTTACCGAAGCCGACATACAGACCTCTGCCAAGGTGTGCGTCATCGGAAAGACCATCCAAGACAACCTCTTTCCCGGAGGAGAGGACCCTGTGGGACGTATCATCCGCTTCAACCAAGTGCCCTTCCGCGTGGTGGGCGTGCTGAAGTCCAAAGGCTACAACTCCATGGGCATGGACCAGGACGACGTAGTGCTTGCCCCTTACAGCACCGTGATGAAACGCCTGCTGGCACAGACCTACCTTAGCGGTATCTTCGCCTCCGCCCTCACCGAGGACATGACGGACAATGCCACCAACGAAATCACCGAGATACTGCGCCGCAACCACAAGCTGAAGGAGAGTGACGACGACGACTTCACCATTCGCAGCCAGCAGGAACTCAGCACCATGCTGAATTCCACCACCGACCTGATGACCACGCTGCTTGCCTGCATAGCCGGCATTTCGCTCGTAGTGGGCGGCATCGGCATTATGAACATCATGTACGTATCGGTGACGGAACGCACGCGCGAAATCGGCCTGCGCATGAGTGTAGGCGCCCGCGGTGTCGACATCTTGAGCCAGTTCCTCATCGAAGCTATCCTCATCAGCATCACCGGAGGCATCATCGGCGTCATCATCGGATGCGGAGCCAGCTGGATAGTGAAGAGCGTTGCCCACTGGCCCATCTTCATCCAGCCGTGGAGTGTATTCCTCTCCTTCGCCGTATGTACCGTCACCGGAGTGTTCTTCGGTTGGTATCCCGCCAAGAAAGCTGCGGACCTCGACCCGATAGAGGCCATACGCTACGAATAACCTTTTCTCCCTTGCCGGAAGTTAGCCAAATAGTTCTTAAGTATTAGGAAAAAAGTTTCCGGCAATAGGGAAAAAAGTTATGCGAAACCAAGGATAATCTCTATCCCAAGCCTTGGGATAGACATCCGCAAGCTTGGGATACATATCCGCAACCTGGAAACGCTTATCCGCAACCTGCGAACAGAGATTTGCTTCGCAGGCAGCGGATATTTCCAATATCCACCTAAAATCCGTATCTTTGTATCATGATGAAACAACAGCTCCCTAACCCACGCCGCCGCGGCATCGAAACCCTGATACACATCATTGTCTGGGGTATCGTCATCGGTTTCCCCTTTCTGATGATGACACGCAGCGGCTTCAATATCAGCCTTGCGGACTATCTGCGCCACGGTAGCAGCAGTACCCTCTCATTCTTCCTTGTATTCTACATCAACTACTGCCTCCTCATTCCCCGCTACTTGTTCGAGGGACGCATCCGGCAGTATCTCCTGCTGAACACACTGCTCATCATCTGCATTACCACCGGCGCCCACCTTTGGCAAGAATACACATTCCAAAACCATATGCGCGGCGATGATGACGGTCAGCACATGGGGCCTCCCAAATGGATATTCATCTTGCGCGACGTCTCGACCATGATTCTCACCGCCGGCCTCAGCGCTGCCATCAAGCTGAGCCGCCGCTGGGCGCAGATGGACGCCGCCCGCCGCGAAGCCGAGAAAAGCCGCACGGAATCCGAGTTGAAGAACCTGCGCAACCAGCTCAACCCGCACTTCCTGCTCAATACGCTGAACAACATCTACGCCCTCATCGCCTTCGATGCCGACAAGGCACAGACTGCCGTGCAGGAACTGAGCCGACTGCTGCGCCATGTGCTGTATGACAATCAGCAGAACTTCGTCACCCTGGACAAGGAGATGGACTTCATCCGCAACTACATCGAACTAATGCGCATCCGCCTCTCCGCCAACGTCCGTGTGGAAACAAAGATAGACGTCCGACCGGACAGCCGTACGGAAATAGCTCCGCTCATCTTTATTTCCCTCATAGAGAATGCCTTCAAGCATGGCATCTCCCCCACCGAGCCCAGCTTTATCCGTATCCACTTCAGTGAAAGCCCCGGAGAGATACATTGCGAAATAACCAACAGCTATCATCCCAAAAGCGTGGCAGACAAGAGTGGAAGCGGCATCGGGTTGGAACAAGTGCGCAAGCGTCTGGAGCTGACCTATCCCGGCCATTACGACTGGCAGCAAGGAGTGAGTGAGGACATGAAAGAGTATAAATCTATTTTAATTATAAAGATATGAATCTGAAGTGCGCCATTGTAGACGACGAGCCCCTCGCCCTGGGGTTGCTGGAAAGCTACGTCAACAAGACCCCGTTTCTGGAGTTGGTCGGTAAATACTCCAGTGCCGTACAAGCCATCAAGGAGTTGCCCGAGAAGCACATCGACCTGCTTTTCCTCGACATCCAGATGCCCGAACTGAACGGACTGGAATTTTCGAAGATGGTCGATTCCGGCACCCGCATTGTCTTTACCACCGCCTTCGACCAGTATGCCATAGACGGCTACAAAGTCAATGCGCTGGACTACCTGCTGAAACCCATCTCCTACGTCGACTTTCTGCAGGCTGCCAACAAGGCTGTGCAATGGTTTGAATTGCTGCAACAGCCCAAGGAAGAGATTCAGAGCATCTTCGTAAAAAGCGAGTATAAGCTGGTGCAAATCGAATTGAGTAAAATTCTGTACATAGAGGGGCTGAAAGACTATCTCAAAATCTACGAGGAGGATTCTCCCAAGCCTATCCTGTCTCTCATGAGCATGAAGGCAATGGAGGAACTTCTGCCTGCCTCGCGTTTCATGCGCGTCCACCGTTCCTACATTGTTCAGAAGAATAAAATACGTATTATAGACCGTGGCCGCATCGTGTTCGGAAAGAACTACATCCCGATAAGCGACAGCTATAAACTGGCTTTTCAAGAATTTTTAGACCAAAGAAGCTAAAAAAATCGACCAATCCGTCGATAAAATCGGAAAAACCGTCGATTTATTATAGAATCTTTTTGCATATTAAAATATGTTTTTTTTATCTTTGCACCGAACAGATAGGAGTTGTGAAACTCCCCCAATAGAATAGTTTAGTTAAGTCTAGTTTAGTTTTTGTGTGAAGCACTTCCTCCGTAAGCGAACGTTGGAAGTGCTTTTTACATATCAACACTATTTAATCCACAAGCAGAAAAATTATCAAAGCAAATTTAAAAAACTATATATAACTACATATCAAACACCAACATAACATTCATTTTCTTATCTTTAATACAGAAACAAGTGGGCACGCATGTTTTATGATTTTACTAATCACATCTGTATAATGTTAGTTTCGCGACAACCATTATACGGTAATAATCTTGTAAATTATGGAAATCAAGAAAACATCCAAAGCAAGCCTGGAAAACAAGAAGTCAAGTTGGCTACTTGTAGGTTATGTAATTGTGCTGGTCTTCATGTTCGTTGCATTTGAATGGTCGAAGCGTGATGTTAGGATTGACATGAGCGGTGCTATTACCGAGAACGTATTTGAGCAGGAAATTGAAATTCCTATCACGGAGCAACCCGGATTAGTAGCTCCGCCACCCCCTCAAGCTCCTGCAATTGCCGAGGTATTGACAATTGTGGATGATAATGACAATGTGAAAGAAACAGCCATTGCCTCTTCCGAAGAAATCGGTGAAGCTGTAATCATCAAACCCATATCTCCAACCGTAGATGAAGAGATTCCGGTAGAGGATGAGATTTTTGAAGTTGTAGAGAAGAATCCCGAGTTTTCTTATAATGGCATGAGTCTGATGCAATATCTGGGTAAGAGTATAAAATACCCGACTATTGCACAAGAGACCGGAACCCAGGGGCGCGTAATAGTACAATTCGTTGTCAACAAAGACGGCAGCATCGTAGATGTAAAAGTAGTAAGAGGCGTAGATCCCTATCTGGACAAAGAAGCTATCCGTGTGATTTCCACCATGCCCAAATGGAAACCCGGTGAGCAACGAGGCAAACCGGTCCGTTGTAAATTCACAGTTCCCGTAATGTTTAAATTACAATAGCAGACATGCCAGTGTCCACTTTCCACTTGTCTCCATAAGGTAATCTCCAATATCCGAGGGTGTGTCGAAACTGGTATTCACCACAGATTACACAGATTTGCACAGATAAGCATCTTTGATTATCAGTAGATTAAGCTCATTCTGTGTTAATCCGTGTAATCTGTGGTGAATTTTGACACACCCCCATTTTTTTAAGTATCAACACAGCCATTTCCTTCTTCCATATTTTTCTTTCCACAGAAAAACAAAAACATTCAGCCCTCTCAGACTGTTACATAGAAAAACAATATATCACTCCTGATAAAACCACACGATAATGAAATCACAACTCTTTGACATCAGAAGAGAATATAAGAAAGGCAGGCTGACACCGGGTAACCTCAACGACAATCCCTTTGAGCAATTCGACCATTGGCTGAACGATGCTATCCATAGTGATGAGTACGAGCCCACCGCCATGACGGTAGCTACAGTCTCGACAGACGGGCATCCTTCTACACGCACAGTGTTGCTGAAAGGGGTGGAAAATGGCCGTTTCATCTTCTTCACCAACTACGAAAGCAGGAAAGGCCGGCAACTGACTGCAAATCCGTATATATCCTTATCTTTCGTATGGCACAAACTGGAAAGGCAAATACACATTGAAGGAAAAGCTGAAAGATGCGCTCCTGCCGATTCTGACGCCTATTTTGCAAGCAGGCCTTACAAAAGTAAAATCGGGGCGAGGATTTCACCCCAAAGTCACGTCATCGGCAGCCGTATGGAGATAATGCGCGCGTTCGTCCGCGAAGCGGCAACATGGATAGGGCAAAGTATCAAACGTCCCGACAACTGGGGAGGTTTTGCCGTCACCCCTTTCCGTTTTGAATTCTGGCAAGGACGGGAAAGCAGGCTACACGACCGTTTCCTCTATTCCCAACAAGCGGATGGCAGCTGGAAAAAGGAGAGGCTGGCTCCCTAAATACGGACAGGGAAACACTTCTCATCACAAATAAATCTTAAAAGGAGGAACAAAGCCACAGAAACGCTGTTTGAAGGGGAAACTCTAAAAACAACAGTTATGAATTACGGTATCAGTATTCTTTTCAGGGCTATACCCTTGTTGATGGCCCTTTTCTGTTTCGGCTACGGAGCCTTTGTGCTCCACGAAGGACTGGATTCGGCAAAATTTGTGGCCGGTCCGGTAGTATTTTCCTTAGGGATGATTTGCATTGCCTTGTTCGCCACAGCGGCAACAATCATTAGACAAATTATTCATACCTACAATCCGATAGCCAGATACGCACTTCCGGTTATTGGTTACCTGGCAGCCGTACTCACAGTAATCTATGGTTGGAATTATATGCACGAAGCTGCCACGGCAAGCAATTTCGTGGCAGGACACGTGATTTGCGGAGTCGGTTTCATCACAGCTTGTGTAGCTACCACAGCCACAGCCTCCACCCGCTTCACCCTCATTCCCGCCAACTCGGAACGTACCGACCAGCTACAACCTGCCGATGCATTCAATTCCTCCCAGGGATATATCCTGATAGCAGTTGCCACCCTTATGGCAGTAATGGCATGGATATGGGCCTTCTGGCTATTGTCAAAAAGCAGCGAGCACAATGCATATTATGTAGCAGGCCATGTCATGGCAGGACTTGCTTGTATCTGTTCCAGCTTGGTGGCGCTGGTTGCAACCATCGTCCGCCAGATACGCAACAACTATACAAAGTCTGAACGGAAACGGTGGCCGGCCCTTGTTTTGATAATGGGCAGCATCAGCATTCTCTGGGGACTTCTGGTCTTGGCCAACAGCAATCCGGCACTCTCCTCCACAGGATATATTATGATAGGCCTGGGACTGGTATGCTACAGCATTTCCAGCAAAGTCATCCTGCTTGCCGCCATCTGGCGGAACACTTTCAAGCTGGCCAACCGCATCCCGCTGATTCCGGTCTTCACGGCCCTGGCTTGTCTGTTTCTCTCCGCCTTTCTGTTTGAGATGGCAAGCCTGCACAATGCCTATTTTGTCCCTGCACGCGTACTGGCCGGTTTGGGAGGCATCTGCTTTACATTATTCTCCATCGTAAGCATTCTGGAGAGCGGTACATCTAAGTAGACATTTTCCCGCCATTGGCCTGAGCATCGAGGAACAATTCCACACGCTCGGCATGGTGGGCCACATAAGCTGCCGGACCGGTATCCCCGGAATCAAGAATATCGCGGACCACATCCGCCTTATTCTTGCCGGTAACAAAGAAAATAAGATTCTTCGCAGCAAACAAAAGGCAGCCGGTCATGGCTATGCGTTTCTGCCCATTATAGGGATTGACACTCACCTCATAAGGATGAAAGGAAGAAAGCAGATATTCCTGCCCCGGAAAGATAGAGGAGGTATGCCCGTCGTCTCCAGCACCGAGCAAAACGACATCGAAGGCCGGGAAGCCACCCCAAAGCGGAACCGTGCGGCAAACCAGCGTCGAATAGTTCTTTGCTTCAATCTCCGGGCGGTTCACTCCATAAATAGGATAAACGTATTCATCGGGCATGCCTACTTCATCCAACAGCAAACGGCGCATGGTACCATAATTGCTCTCATAATCCTCTGCCGGCACACACCGTTCATCCACCCAATAAATCCGCATCCGCATCCAAGGAGTCACCTCCTTGTACTCGTTGGCCCAAATGTCAAACATCAGCGAAGGAGTACTTCCCCCACTGAATGCAAAATAAAAGGTCTTTTCCGGCTCACGCTCCATCATCGCAATCAAATGTTCAATCAACGCATGTGCCGTAGCTGTAGCCGAATGGTAAACATAACTTTTCATAACTCGCAATATTCATCTGTATTAGTCAAATTCTTACACGGATTAGTCCACTCAGCACCATGTTCGTGCATCATCGCTTCACTTTCCAAAGGTCCCCACGTACCTACGGGATACCCATATAAAGGAGCATCCGTATGCTCTTTCCAATAACGCAACACGGGATCGAAAAAGCGCCATGAAGCCTCTACCGCGTCGCTGCGGGTAAAGAGTGTAGGGTCACCTTGTATGCAGTCCTCTATCAGACGGGCATAGGCATCGCCGGTAGGCAACCCGCCCAACTGGTCATAACTGAAGTCCATCATCACCTGCTTCACGTCAAATCCGGGTCCGGGAGTCTTCATGCCGAATTTCAGCACAATACCTTCATTGGGTTGCAGGCGGAGAATCAGCTTATTCGCGCGGGGACAATGTCCACCCTCGCAACGGAACATCTGATGGGGCGTCTCACGGAAATGTACAACAATCTCAGTCACCTTTGTCGGCATTTGTTTGCCGGTACGGATATAGAAAGGAACACCCTTCCACCGCCAGTTGTTAATACCGATTTTCATGGCAATATACGTTTCGGTACGCGAATCAGGTGCCACGTTCTTCTCTTCCCTATACCCGGCTTTCGAGCCCGAAGCCGTATATTGTCCGCGGACAATGTGTTCCTCCAAATCCTCCTCTGTCAAGGGAGCCAATGACTCATAGACCTTCACCACCTCGTTGCGGAAATTATCGGCATTGAAAACGGCAGGCGGTTCCAATGCTGTGAGCGCCACAAGCTGTATGAGGTGGTTTTGTACCATATCGCGCAGGGCTCCGGCACCTTCATAGAATCCGCCACGTCCTTCGATACCCAGATTCTCTACGGCTGTAATCTCCACATAGTCTATATAATTACGGTTCCATAGCGGTTCGAAGATTCCGTTGGCAAAACGGAAGGCGAGAATGTTCTGCGCCGTTTCCTTACCCAGAAAATGGTCGATGCGGTAAATCTGATGCTCCTTGAAAACGGAAGCATAAATGCTATTCAGCTTTCTGGCTGACTCCAAATCGTAACCGAACGGCTTTTCAACGATGATACGCGTATCAGGACGGTTCAGACCGGCCGCCTTCAAGTGCAAGGGAATGACACCGTACAAGGAAGGTGGAGTAGCCAGATAGAACAGCAGGTTGTCCGGTTTCTGCTCACCGGTAAACTCTTGTAAACGTCCGTCCAGCAGATGATAGCCTTCAACCTCGGCGGGATCCAATGTCTGGTAATGCAGATGGCTGCAAAATCCCTCATTTTATCTTCCACCTGCTCTCTGGAAGCTACGAACTTACTCAATTCACTCATTATATATTCTTGGTAACGGGCATCCGTATACTCGGTGCGTCCTATCCCCAGAATGGAGAATCCTTCCGGCAACCGCCCGCCACTATACAAAGTATAGAGCGCCGGCATCAGTTTGCGCTTCGTCAAGTCACCCGAAGCGCCGAATATAACAATCACTAATTTCTTCATCATCTTCTCCCCCTTCACACATTGTACGTACCCGATTTCGTATCTCCTCCGTGTCCCGTCCAATTTTCATGGAAAAACTGTCCACGCAACTCGTCTGTCCTTTCAAAGGTATGCGCACCAAAATAGTCACGTTGCGCCTGAATCATATTGGCAGGCAACTTGGCAGACACCAGCGAATAGAAATAATTCAAGGCGGACGAGAATGCAGGCACCGGAAGTTCCTCTTTCATGGATTGTGCCACCAGATGTTTCCAGCCGGAAAGCAACAGCTGCATTTCATTTTTGAAATAAGGAGCCAACAGCAGATGTTTGGGCTTGTCTTTAGCCTCGAAAGCCGTAGCTATGTCGTTCAGGAAAATACTACGGATGATACAGCCGCCCCGCCACATGCGGGCGATGGATGCCAAATCGAGGTTCCAGGCAAAAGCGTCGGATGCACGCTGCAACACAGCAAATCCCTGAGCATATGACACTAATTTGGAAGCATAGAGTGCGGAATAGATATCCTTCACCATCTCCGACTTGTTGTACACCGCCTGCGAGCGTCGGCATACAAATTGCTTGGAAGCCGTTTCACGCAAGCCCTTCTGTGCCGACAAACTACGTTCGAACACAGCCGTAGCAATCAGCCCCAACGGCATGCCCAGCTCCATCGCATTGATAACGGACCACTTGCCCGTACCTTTCTGTCCGGCGGTATCCAATATCTTATCTATCAGGTAACCTCCTGATTTGTCCTTATGACGTAGTATGTTGGCGGTAATTTCAATGAGATAGCTACGCAACTTGCCCTCATTCCAATCGGCAAAGATTTCCGCCATCTGTCCATTGTCCAGACCAAGCAGATTCTTCATCACCCAATAAGCTTCGGCAATAAGCTGCATATCTCCATATTCGATACCGTTATGTATCATCTTGACGAAATGACCGGAACCGGCAGGACCAATCCACTGGCAGCACGGGGTACCGTCAGATGCTTTTGCCGCAATACTCTGCAGGATAGGCTTCACCTCAGGCCAGGCACTTTCAGATCCTCCGGGCATGATAGACGCGCCGTTCAGCGCTCCTTCCTCTCCACCGGAAACTCCAGCTCCCACAAAACGGAAGCCTTTCTTTTCGGCCAATGCCACACGCCGGTTGGTGTCCTCATAATTGGAATTGCCACCGTCAATCAGGATATCCCCTTCGGACAAATGGGGAAACAGCTGTTCCATCAGTTCATCCACCGCACTGCCGGCACGAACCATCATCATTATTTTGCGGGGTATGGCAATGGAAGTTACAAATTCGGCTATATCTGTATAGCCTTCAATTTTTTTCCCTTTGGCGCGGCCGTTCACAAAACGTTCCACCACCCCTTCTTCCACTCCCGGAACCGTACGATTATATACCGAAACATTCCATCCCTTATCTGCCATATTGAGGGCCAAATTCTCGCCCATAACTGCCAGACCGATAAGTCCAATGTCTGTTTTATTTAAATTCTTCATATTCATGTAAATTTTGTCTTTATATGGAAACAAAATGCTAACAGCATTTGTTCGTATGAATTACGAAAATAAAATAGTACTTTTGTCAGCGAAAGCCTATTTTTCAACCAGACAGAAAACCAATGCTCATGAAGAACTTCCACATCGGACTATTGCCACGCATCATCATTGCCATTATCTTAGGTATACTTTTCGGAAATTTCCTACCGGCTTCGCTGGTACGGCTGTTCGTAACATTCAATGCCATTTTCAGTGAATTCCTGAACTTCTCCATCCCCCTCATCATTGTGGGACTGGTCACGATTGCCATTGCCGACATCGGCAAAGGAGCCGGACGGATGCTGGTCGTCACGGCGCTCATTGCTTACGGAGCTACCCTATTCTCCGGCTTTCTCTCCTACTTCACCGGTATGGCGGTATTTCCTTCCCTCATAGAAACCGGGGTGCCGTTAGAAGAAGTCAGTGAGTCTCAAGGCATTCTTCCCTATTTTTCCGTGGGTATCCCGCCCTTGATGAATGTTATGACCGCACTCGTACTTGCCTTCACACTGGGGCTGGGCCTGGCTCATCTGAAAAGTGAGGTACTGAAAAATGCGGCACGCGATTTTCAAGAGATTGTCATCCGCATGATCAGTGCAGTGATATTGCCGCTGCTTCCCATCTATATTTTCGGCATTTTCCTCAACATGACGCACAGTGGACAAGTATTCGGCATCCTGATGGTCTTTATTAAGATTATCGGTGTAATCTTCCTGCTTCACATCTTTCTCCTGGTATTCCAATACAGCATTGCGGCACTGTTTGTCCGCAAGAACCCTCTCAAACTACTGGGACGGATGATGCCTGCCTACTTCACGGCTCTAGGCACTCAATCCAGTGCCGCCACTATCCCCGTAACATTGGCGCAAAGTCGGAAGAACGGCGTCTCTGCCGATATTGCCGGATTCGTCATCCCACTTTGCGCCACCATCCATCTGTCGGGCAGCACATTGAAGATTGTGGCATGCGCCCTGGCACTGATGATAATGCAAGGCATGCCCCATGATTTCCCTCTATTTGCAGGATTCATCTTCATGCTGGGCATCACTATGGTAGCCGCTCCCGGGGTACCGGGAGGCGCCATCATGGCATCACTGGGCATCCTGCAATCCATGCTGGGCTTCGACGAGTCGGCACAAGCGCTGATGATTGCACTATACATAGCGATGGACAGCTTCGGTACTGCCTGCAATGTGACGGGCGACGGGGCAATCGCACTGATTATCGACAAAGTGATGGGAAAGAAATAGTTTATATTTTGCCATCTCGTGGAAAATAACGAATATTGCAGTCCGAAAAGACATAATAACAAGAAGCATACATTATGAAGAAAGCCCTTATCTCCGGCATTACCGGGCAGGACGGCTCGTTCCTTGCCGAATTCCTCCTGCAGAAAGGATATGAAGTGCACGGTATCCTGCGTCGCTCTTCCTCTTTCAACACCGGCCGCATCGAACACCTCTACTTCGATGAGTGGGTACGCGACATGAAACAGAAACGTACCATTAACCTGCACTATGGAGACATGACAGACTCCAGCTCTCTCATCCGTATCATCCAGAGTGTGCAGCCGGACGAAATATATAACCTTGCCGCCCAAAGCCATGTCAAAGTATCCTTCGACGTGCCCGAAAAACCGATGCCGTAGGCACCTACGCATGCTCGAAGCCGTACGCATTCTCGGTATGGAAAGAAGACCGTACCAGGCCTCCACTTCCGAGCTCTTCGGAAAGTGCAGGAAGTGCCGCAAAGCGAAACGACCCCGTTCTATCCCGCAGCCCTATGGCGTAGCCAAACAGTATGGCTTTGGATTACAAAGAACTACCGCGAAAGCTATGGCATGTTTGCTGTAAACGGCATACTCTTCAACCACGAGAGCGAACGCCGAGGTGAAACCTTCGTGACAAGAAAAATCACACTGGCGGCTGCCCGCATCGCCCAAGGCTTCCAGGACAAGCTGTATCTGGGCAATCTGGATGCCCGGCGCGACTGGGGATATGCCAAAGACTACATCGAGTGCATGTGGCTCATCCTGCAGCACGACACCCCCGAAGACTTCGTCATTGCCACCGGAGAAATGCATACCGTACGCGAATTTGCGACACTGGCATTCCGAGAGGTAGGCATCACTCTGTGCTGGGAAGGCCAGGGAGTGGATGAGAAGGGTATCGACACACAGACCGGAAAAGTCCTCGTGGAAGTCGACCCCAAATATTTCCGGCCTGCCGAAGTGGAACAATTGCTGGGCGACCCCACCAAAGCAAAAACACTGCTGGGATGGAATCCGAGGCAGACCAGTTTTGAAGAGTTGGTACGCATCATGGCAGAGCACGACATGAAATTTGTGAAGAAACTGTATTTAAGAAGCAAAGAGCTTTGAATGAACTATTAAACTTTCAGACAACAATGTTAGACAAAAATGCCAAAATATATGTAGCAGGCCACCGGGGACTGGTAGGTTCTGCCATCTGGAAAAATCTTGAGGAGAAAGGATACACCAATCTCATCGGCAAGACCCACACAGAACTCGATCTGCTCGACGGAGTTGCCGTACGCCGCTTCTTCGACGAGGAACAGCCCGAATATGTATTCCTTGCCGCCGCCTTTGTGGGTGGCATCATGGCCAACAGTATCTACCGTGCCGACTTCATCTACAAGAACTTGCAGATACAGCAGAACGTCATCGGCGAAAGCTTCCGCCACGGAGTGAAAAAACTTCTCTTTCTGGGCAGCACCTGCATCTATCCCCGTGATGCCGAACAGCCGATGAAAGAAGACGCACTCCTCACTTCTCCGCTGGAATACACGAACGAGCCCTATGCCATCGCCAAAATAGCCGGACTGAAAATGTGCGAAAGCTTCAATCTTCAATACGGTACGAACTACATTGCCGTGATGCCCACCAACCTTTACGGTCCCAACGACAACTTCGACCTGGAACGCAGCCACGTGCTCCCTGCCATGATACGCAAGATACACCTCGCCCACTGCCTGAAACAAGGCGACTGGGATGCCGTACGCCACGACATGAACCTGCGTCCGGTGGAAGGCATCAACGGCGACAGCAGCAAAGAGGACATTCTGAATATCCTCCGGAAATACGGCATCAGCGAAGAAGAAGTGAGATTATGGGGTACCGGCACCCCCTTGCGCGAATTCCTCTGGAGCGAGGAGATGGCAGATGCCAGCGTCTTCGTCATGGAACACGTCGACTTCAAAGATACCTTCAAGCTGGACGACAAGGAAATCCGCAACTGCCACATCAATATCGGTACGGGCAAGGAAATCACTATCCGCCAGTTGGCAGAACTGATTGTCAACACCGTAGGTTATCAAGGCCGGCTGACCTTCGACACTTCCAAACCCGACGGCACCATGCGCAAACTGACCGATCCCGGCAAGTTACATGCATTGGGATGGCATCATAAGATTGATATCGAGGAAGGTGTGCAACGCATGTACCGATGGTACTTGGGAAAGTAATTAGTGACGTCTGGTTAGCCATGAATGTCATGCGGCACAAGGTGGGAGCTGTATTGTTTATATTGCTGATACTTTTATCAGGTATCAGCCCAACCGTACATGCCATGATGGTTCCCGTGACCTATTCCGTTCGCGGCAAAGTCATCGACAGACAGTCCAGACAACCCGTGGCCTACGCCAACGTTTTCGTTACCGGTATCCCCGGGAAAGGGGCTTCCACCGATTCACTCGGCACATTCAAGATAGAGCAGGTGCCTCCAGGCATTTATAGCCTTGAGGCATCCTGCATAGGATACCAGACTGTTTCCACCCCCGAATATATCGTTTCAGCCTCAACTCCGCTCATTGAGATAGAGATGGAAGAGGATGCCAATCTGCTGAACACAGTAGTGGTGATGCCTTCCCCCTTCCGGCGAAGTATCGAAAGCCCGGTCAGCATGCGTATCATCGGCCTGCAGGAAATAGAGAAAAGTCCCGGAGCCAACCGGGATGTCTCGCGCATCGTACGCTCCTATCCCGGTGTCTCTTTCTCTCCCATCGGCTATCGAAACGACTTGATTGTTCGGGGCGGTTCTCCTTCCGAAAACCGCTTTTATATGGATGGCATCGAAATTCCCAACATCAACCACTTTGCCACTCAAGGTGCATCCGGAGGACCGGTAAGCATTGTCAATGCCGACCTGATACGCGAGATTACATTTTATACGGGCGCCTTCCCCGCCAACCGCTCCGGAGCCTTGAGTTCCGTCCTCGACTTCCGCCTCAAGGACGGCAATCCGGACAAGCAGGCGTTCAAAGCCACCATCGGTGCATCAGAAGTCTCGCTCAGCGGAGCAGGACACCTGGGACAACGCACCACTTATCTGTTCTCTGCACGCCAGTCCTACCTGCAACTTTTGTTCAAGGCTTTGGGACTGCCCTTCCTGCCCAATTTCATTGACGGACAATTCAAAACAAAAACCCGTTTCAACAAGCACAGCGAGCTGACCCTGCTTGGTCTCGTAGGCATTGACAAGATGAAACTGAATACCGATGAAAAAGGAGAAGATGCCGAATATCTGCTCAGCTATCTCCCCACCATCCATCAGGAAACATTCACTCTCGGAGCCTCTTACAGACACTACAATGGAAGACACGTGCAATCCCTTATACTGAGCCATAACTACCTGAACAACCGCAATCTGAAATACCGCAACAACGATGACTCTTCCGAAGACAACCTGACCCTGCGCCTACGCTCCACAGAGCAAAAGACCACCCTGCGTTTTGAAAACCAGACGCGCTTGGGAGCATGGACCCTAAAGGAAGGAGCAGAACTGAACAACTCCATCTATACAAACCACAGCCGGCAAAGACTATACGGCAGTCATTCGGGTACGCTTTCCATCTACGAAACCTCACTCAACATCTTCGGCTGGGGTGCTTTCTTCTCTTCCGACTATACCACCGCCGACAAGCGTCTCGCCCTTTCCGCCGGTATCCGTATGGACGGCAACACTTACAACCGAAAGATGCGGCAGCTATGGAAACAGTTCTCCCCACGCCTCTCTGCATCCTACAAACTCTCGGAACAATGGACCCTGAGCGGAAGTACCGGCCTCTACCACCAATTGCCTCCCTACACCGCTTTGGGATATAAAGACAATGAAGGGCAATATCTCAACAAAAACCTGAAGTACATGCAGGTCTTTGAAAGCAGCCTCGGTCTGGACTGGCACCTGCAAGACCGGTTCATGGTTTCTGCAGAAGGTTTCTTCAAGCGTTACAGCCGTATGCCACTTTCCCTCCAAGACAACATTCCGTTGGCATGCAAAGGAAACGATTACGGTGTCACCGGCAACAAACTGAAGCAGCCGGATGTGATAATGAGTACGGGCATCATCGAAAATCCGTCCGCTCCTGTTGCCGAACAGCGCTATAAAATGAAATACCTCAAGCAGGAAAGCGGCACTATCCTGCCTACTTTAGGTATAACTGTCGAGTTTTAGCAAATAGCCGCCATAAAAACTATTTTCCCTATAAAAGTTTGCTTTCTATATATAAACCCTTATATTTGCACAATTTTCAACCAAATGTGCAATTAATATCATGGAACAAAGTTTTATCGCCTATATAGAGAATAGCATAAAGGAAAATTGGGATTTAGACGCTCTGACCGACTATAAGGGAGCAACCCTACAATATAAGGACGTAGCCCGCAAAATAGAAAAGCTGCATATCATTTTCGAGGCAAGCGGCATCAAGAAAGGCGATAAGATTGCCGTCTGTGGCCGCAACAGTTCCCACTGGGGCGTAACGTTCCTCGCAACATTGACCTACGGTGCGGTAATCGTCCCCATCCTTCACGAGTTCAAGGCAGACAATGTACACAACATCGTGAACCATTCCGAAGCCAAACTGCTTTTCGTAGGCGACCAGGTTTGGGAAAACCTCAACGAAAGTGCCATGCCGCTGCTGGAGGGCATCATGATGATGGCAGACTTCTACATTCTTGTCTCCCGTAGCGAAAAGTTGGACTATGCCCGCGAACATCTCAACGAAATGTTCGGTAAGAAATACCCCAAGAACTTCCGCAAGGAACATGTCAGTTATCACAAGGACCAGCCCGACGAACTGGCGGTCATCAACTATACATCCGGCACCACCAGTTACTCCAAAGGAGTGATGCTGCCCTACCGCAGCCTTTGGTCAAACACCACTTTTGCTTTCGAAGTATTGCCGCTGAAAGCCGGTGACAAGATTGTCTCCATGCTGCCAATGGCACATATGTACGGACTTGCATTCGAGTTTCTGTATGAATTCGCCGTAGGTTGCCACATATTCTTCCTCACTCGCATGCCCAGCCCCAAAATCATTTTCCAGGCTTTCACCGAAGTGAAGCCTAACCTGATTGTGGCTGTTCCGCTCATTATCGAAAAGATTATAAAGAAGAGCGTACTGCCCAAGCTGGAAACTCCCGCCATGAAGCTGTTGCTGAAAGTACCCATCATTAACGACAAGATAAAGGCGACCGTACGCGACCAGATGATTCAAGCCTTTGGCGGAAACTTTACAGAAATCATTGTAGGAGGAGCTGCCTTCAACCAGGAAGTGGAGCAGTTCTTAAAGATGATAGATTTCCCCTATACGGTAGGCTATGGAATGACGGAATGCGGCCCCATCATCTGTTACGAGGATTGGACCCGCTTCAAACCCGGTTCATGCGGAAAGGCTGCACCGCGTATGGAGGTGAAAATCCTATCATCCGATCCCGAAAACATTCCGGGAGAGATTGTCTGCCGTGGTCCCAATGTCATGCTGGGTTACTACAAGAACGACGAAGCCACCGGAGAGGTACTCGACAAAGACGGCTGGCTGCACACCGGAGACCTTGCCCTGATGGATGCCGAAGGCAACGTAAGCATCAAGGGACGCAGCAAGAACATGCTCCTTGGTCCGAGCGGTCAGAATATCTACCCGGAAGAGATAGAAGACAAACTGAACAATATGCCGTATGTAGCCGAAAGCATCATCGTGCAGCAGAATGAGAAACTGGTAGGTCTGGTTTACCCCGACTTCGATGATGCCTTTGCCCATGGGCTGAACAATGACGACATCGAACGCGTCATGGAGGAAAACCGTGTGGCACTGAATGCAGAACTGCCCGCATACAGCCAGATATTCAAAATGAAAATCTATCCTGAAGAATTTGAAAAAACGCCGAAGAAATCTATCAAACGCTTCTTGTATCAGGAGGCCAAAGGATAATGTAAAAACAATTAAACTACAACCTATCTAACCCTTTCTAAATTATTATCTAAATGAGAAACGATTTATTATTATCCGCCATGCCCGATATGCGGAATGGCGGGAGAAGCGTATGGCATGCCGCCTGGGGATGCCGTACCTGCTCCAAAAGAGCATCCAAACATCATTCTGTTCCTAGTGGATGACATGGGATGGCAAGACACGTCCCTCCCTTTTTGGACACAGCGTACCAAGTACAACGATACGTACCATACTCCCAACATGGAACGGATGGCTACACAAGGCAAAATGTTTACACAGGCCTATGCATGCAGTATCAGTTCACCTACACGTGTCAGCCTTTTTACGGGAATGAATGCTGCCAGGCATCGAGTCACCAGTTGGACCCTCCGCAAGAACACTACCCATGAACAACCCGACTCGGTCATGATTTATCCGGAATGGAACGTTAACGGCATTTGTCAAGAGCCTGGCGTGGAACGGACCACACAAGTCACCTCCCTGGCCGAAGTGCTCAAAGACCATGGCTATCACACCATTCATTGCGGAAAAGCCCACTTCGGTGCTGAAGGCACTCCCGGAGCCGACCCGTTGAAAATGGGATTTGAAGTGAACATAGCCGGACATGCTGCCGGTTCACCTGCCAGCTACTATGGCAAGGAGAATTTCGGCAACAAAACAGACGGTAAAAGCCCGCTGGCTGCCGTACCCGGTCTGGAGAAATATCATGGAACCGACACTTTCCTAAGTGAAGCCCTTACCATAGAGGCCATGAAGGCACTGGACGATGCACAGCAGACTGACAAGCCATTCTTTTTGTACATGGCACACTATGCCATCCATACCCCTATACAACCTGACATGCGTTTTTACCAGAAGTACCTGGACAAAGGCCTTCCTCCGGTAGAAGCCGCCTATGCTACTCTCATTGAGGGTATGGACAAAAGTCTGGGAGACATCATGGACTATCTGGACAAGAACAACCTGACGGAAAACACTATCCTCATCTTCATGTCCGACAATGGCGGTTTGGCGGCCCATACCCGCGCCGGACAACTGCATGTCCAGAACTATCCGCTCAATAGTGGTAAAGGTTCCGCCTACGAAGGAGGCATACGTGAACCGATGATTGTCCGCTGGCCGGGCATCGTAGCGCCCCAAACCCAATGCGACCATTACCTGATGATAGAGGACTTCTTCCCCACCATCCTTGAGATGGCAGGCGTAGACAACTATACAACCGTACAGCAACGCGACGGCATCAGTTTCATGCCATTGCTCACCGGAAAAGGTAAAATGAAAGACCGTGATATCTACTGGCATTATCCCAATAGCTGGGGTCCTTCCGGCCCGGGCATCGGAGCCACTTGCTCCATCCGTTCGGGCGAGTGGAAGCTGGTGTATTATTTCGGTGACGGTAGACGGGAACTTTTCAACATCCCCGCCGACATCAGTGAAAAACATGATATGGCCCGAGAGAAGCCTGAAGTTGTCAAAGAGTTGTCACGGAAATTAAGTAATTACCTCCGGTCTGTGGATGCGCAGCGCCCTCTGTTGCGTGCCACCCGCCAACCAGCTCCCTGGCCGGACGAAATATAGAAAAAAAGTATGAAACGAAACCTTTCCCTCCTCCTTGTGTCCCTGCTTTTTGCAGGGACAGCTCTTGCCCAAGAACATAATCCGGGCAGCGTACAGCCGGATACGATTCAGAAATCCTCCGAGAAATCTTTCCGGAAACAACGCTCTCCACGAACAGACCATGGCCCGGTAGGTATCAATATCTCCTTATGGAAAAACATCTCCACACAGCGGACTGATACCATAGGAAGCACCTGCTTCAATCTGGGTGTGTTCTCCTCCATGAACCGTCTGAATGGCCTCGGCATGAATATTCTTGGCAGTGTAACCGGCAGGGATGTGAACGGTGTACAGATGGCAGGTCTGTCAAATATGGTGGGGGGAAGCATGCGAGGCATGCAGATAGCAGGAATTACCAACATCAATGGCAACAACCTTATCGGAGTATCCGTTTCGGGACTGGTAGGTATCACCGGAAACCATGCGCAAGGCGTCATCATTTCCGGTCTGGCAAACATCAGTGGGGACTATAATCGTGGCGCCTCCATAGGCGGCCTGTTGAATATCAGCGGAGAAGGTGCTTCCGGCATACACTTTGCCGGACTCGCCAATATTTCCGGTGGAAATTTCAAAGGATTTTCAGGGGCCGGCCTGCTAAGTGTAATCGGTGAAGACTTGAATGGCATGCAGATGTCCGCCCTTACCAACATCACCGCCGGAGATATGACCGGTGTTCAGGTTTCCGGCCTGGGCAATGTGGTGGGTGGTACAGCCCGAGGATTACAAATAGGCGCTGCCAATATGGCCATACGTGCCAAAGGGCTTCAAATAGGTCTATTCAACTACTACAAAGAAAAATTAGATGGTTTCCAGTTGGGATTAGTCAATGCCAATCCCCAAACAAAAGTTCAACTGATGTTTTTCGGTGGTAATGCCACCAAGCTGAATGTAGGTGCCCGTTTCAAGAACCGGCTCTTCTATACCATCCTCGGTGGCGGTACCCATTATCTGGATTTTGGCGATAAGTTTTCCGCTGCCCTCTTCTACCGTGCCGGTCTTGAATTACCGCTCTACAAACAGCTGTTCATCAGCGGAGATCTGGGATACCAACATATAGAAACCTTCAAGAACAAGGACTACGGCATTCCGGCACGTCTCTATGCCCTCCAGGCACGTGTCAATCTGGAATACCACCTGACCGAGCGCTTTGGCATATTCCTCACCGGCGGTTATGGCGGCAGCCGCTACTACACCCAAGGGAAAACCTATGACAAAGGCATCATTGTAGAGGGCGGGGTGACGATACTGAAATTATAAATTATTGTTTCTCCTTAATCAGCCCCGTCCTATACGCCACCAGCAGTTTCATCAAATCCTGAATCTGCGTAACGAGTTCACTTCCTTTATCCGTATCCTTCACCATCATACGCTGCGAATTGAATTCGACAACCAGGGTTGTAGACTTGATGTCTTGTCCTTCTTCAATGGCTTTCTGACGGCTCTGGAACGGCTCATGCTGCACCAACTGCAAGCCGTGGGAATGATATACCAGCGTATATCCCGCAATTCCCGTTTCCGGCTGATAGGCTTTTGAAAAACCACCGTCAATCACCAGCAGCTTACCATCCGCTTTGATGGGTTTCTCACCTTTAATGGTCTTTACCGGTACATGCCCGTTGATGATATGCGAGTGTGGCCCCGGCTTCACGCCGAACTCTTCAAGAATGCGGTCGCACACCGCCGCTTCGTTGCGCAAAGCATAGTAATGCCCTTTCGTCTCCTTATGCAATGTTTTGTCGGCCACAAAATAGCGTTCAAAAGTAGCCATCTTGTCTTTATCGAAGGAAGGGGCATCCGGTCCGCACCACATGTACCAGACATAATCCAGTGCAAACTGTTTCTCGTCCGAACCGTCCTCGTCAAAGTAAGCGGTACGTATCAGCTGGTCGGTCTTTTTCAGCAACTTGCGTCCCCAGTATTCCTTTTGACCGATGCGGACATGTTTGAAACTGCCGTCCGCATTCAGAGGCACGGAAGCATGATAAAGCAGGTTACTGTTGCACACCAGATACATGCCGCCATACGTAAACAAGCAGCGCATGTGCTTCTTCATCTTCTCGCTGTTCATGAAAGAAGAATGAATCCGGTGCATCAGTTCGCGCTCTTCGTCCGACAGACGATACGGGTCCGCCGGGTCTACGGTGGGGAAATTCACATCGCGCAACGGATATTCCTTGCCTTCGTATACAAACACACCACGCTCGAAATCCACCAGATGCAGCAGTTTCCGGTTCTCCATACCGAACTCAGGACGGCGGCTGATGATTTCCGCCTCCAGTTTCAACTGGATAACCGTAATCGCCTTGTGCATCTGTGTAATCAGCCGCAAGGTCTTCTCATTGTATTCCGCATCGGCAAAGTTCATTTTCGGCGCAAAGATGGTGCAAGGGTCATCCGCATAGGTATCCATGGCAAACGTTGCAAGCGGCAACAGATTGATGCCATAACCATCCTCCAGCGTTGCTAAATTGGCATAGCGCATCGACATACGGATTACGTTGGCTATACAAGCATCATTACCTGATGCGGCACCCATCCACAGAATATCGTGGTTACCCCATTGGATGTCGAAATTATGATAATCACAGAGAGTATCCATGATAATATGCGCACCCGGTCCGCGGTCGTATATATCGCCCACGATATGCAGCGAGTCGATGGTCAAGCGCTGGATAAGGTTGCACATCGCCACAATAAAATCATCCGCACGCTTCGTAGAGATAATGGTACTGATTATGACATTGATATAGGCATGCTTGTTAGGTTCGATGCTCGATTCGTGCAACAGCTCTTGAATGATATACGAGAACTCTGCTGGAAGTGCCTTGCGTACTTTCGAACGGGTATATTTGGACGAAACGTTCTGGCATACTTTTACCAACTGGTTCAGTGTTATCAAATACCAGTCATCCAGGTCCGTTTCCTGCTCCTTGATAAGTTGCAGCTTCTCTTCCGGATAATAAATTAACGTACAGATTTCCTTCTTCTCACTTTCGCGCAGTGTATGCCCGAATATTTCGTTCACCTTACGTTTCACTGCCCCCGATGCATTCTTCAGCACATGCTGAAAAGCCTCATACTCGCCATGAATATCCGTCAGAAAATGCTCTGTACCTTTCGGCAGATTCAGAATGGCCTCCAGATTGATGATTTCTGTACTGGCATCAGCAATGGTAGGAAAACTGCGTGATAATAATTGCAAATAACGCAAGTCATTGACAATACTTTCCGGAGTTATATTTCCCATAGTTATTTAATTGATAGTTGATAATTGACAGTTGATAATATCCCTCATTCTTCATTATCCATTAATGAAGAACATGAGCAGCACTTGGGCTATAATTACCCGTAGAAACATGCACAGCGGATAAACCGTAGCATAAGCTACAGACGGATTGTCTCCCGGAATGGTGTCGTTGGCGTAGTTCAGCGCCATGGGGTTTGCCATGCTTCCGCACAGCATACCCGCCATTGTTCCGAAATCTATCTTCAGCCACTTGAAGGTAACGATACCCATAATCAATACCGGAACCACAGTCAACGCAAAACCCGTAGCAATCCATAACAGCCCTTCCGGCCGGAATACCGTATCGAAGAAATGGGCACCTGCATCCAGTCCCAGGCAAGCCAGGTAAAGAGACAATCCCAATGCACGGAGCATCAGGTTCGCACTGCGCGTAGTATAAGTCACCATGTGCATCCTCGGACCGAATGTCCCGATAAGAATACCTACGATGATAGGGCCTCCTGCCAATCCGAGCCGCACGGGAGCGCTGATGCCGGGAATGGAAATAGGAATTGCTCCCAAAGCCAGACCGATGACAATGCCGATAAATACCGCCACCAAGTTCGGTTCCTTCAGGCTTTTCACAGCATTGCCCAGCACCTTCTCCACATTTTGTATAGCAGCGGCTTCGCCCACTACGGTCAGGCGGTCACCCAATTGCAAGGTCAGTTCCGCTGTGGCCAGCAGCTGCACGCCGCTACGATAAACCCGGCTGATATTGATACCGTAATGATTACGCAGATGGAGAGAACCCAGCTTCTTGCCGTTCAACTCCGGGCGCGTCACCACGATACGTTGCGAAATCAACTGGCTGTCTATGGCATTCCAGTCTATATCTTCCTTGTTCCAATCAGTATGCTCCTGCTCGCCGAAAAGCACGGTCAGAGCCGGCGTATTTTTCTCCGAGGTAATCACCAGCAGGCGGTCACCTTCCTTTATAATCTTTTCCGAGGTAGGAATACTCACATTCCCATCCCGCCACAAGCGGGAAATCACGAACTTCGGATAGCTGTTCAGCCCGCCTATTTCCTTGATACTCTTGTTGAAGATGGCAGGATTGTGCACCTGGAACGCAACAATGTAAGGCTTGTTCACGTCATCCTTCTCTTTCAATTCCAGGTCTTCCTTATGCGCCAGCGTCTTACGGATGAACAGTACGGCCAGAATGACCCCTACCACCCCCAGCGGATATGCCACCGCACACCCCAAAGCAGGGGTACTGGACTCCAATCCCATCTGTTTCAATGTCTGCTGTGCCGCACCGAGTGCCGGTGTGTTTGTCGTGGCACCGCAAAGTATGCCCACCATATCCGGCAGGGATACTCCCAACCCATAGCTGCCCAGTACAGTCAGCAGGGTGCCGATAAGCACTACACCCGTGGCGAGCATATTCAGTTGTACCCCTCCTTTACGGAAAGAGCTGAAAAAACCCGGTCCCACCTGCAAACCCAAAGCATACACAAATATCACCAGCCCGAAGCTTTCCGCATAATTCAGCATCTGCGGGTCTATGGACAACCCGAAATGCCCGGCAATGATGCCGGCAAAGAATACAAACGTCACTCCCAATGAAATGCCGCAAACATGTATCTTCCCCAATCCCAATCCGATAGCAGAAATCAGTGAGAGTACCACAACCGCCTGCAAGGCGGAGTGCTCGACGAATAAACTATATAGCCAGTCCAATGTGCATTCTATTTTACAGTTTCAGGCTGCAAAGATAGTGCAAACCTCATGCAAAATAAAACGAACCCGTCTATTTTTTATGCGGCAGCACTTCTAAAAAAGGGATACGATACAATAAATCCCTGCTGCCAGCAAAGCACTGACGGGGATAGTCAGCACCCAAGCGGTCATCAGACTCTTCGTAACTCCCCAACGCACAGCCGAAAGCCGCTTCGTGGCCCCTACTCCGATAATAGCTCCCGTAATGGTGTGTGTCGTACTTACCGGAATCTTCAGATACTCCGTCAGATAAAGCGTAAACGCACCGGCAGTTTCCGCAATCACCCCTTCCAGTGGCGTCACCTTCGTAATCTTAGTCCCCATGGTCTTCACAATCTTCCACCCGCCGGACATGGTACCGAGTGAAATGGCCGTAAAACAAGAGAATGCCACCCAGTCCGGCAGGTCATCAATACTGTTTATCCCCATTCCCAGTCCTTCCGAATGTCCGGCTATCATAGCCGCAGCAATGATACCCATTACCTTCTGTGAATCATTCAGACCGTGCCCGATGCTGAACAAAGCCGAAGACACCAGCTGCAGTTTCTTGAACCACACCTCGGCCGTATGGGGATGCGCCCTGCGGCAAATGTACAAGACCAACAACGTAAAACCAAATGCCACCACCATACCAATCAAGGGAGCCAGAAAAATGAATGCCGCAATCTTCAGAATGATACTCAACTGGATGGCCTCAAAACCGTGTGCCATGATGGCAGCTCCGGCAAAACCTCCGATAAGCGTGTGCGAAGAAGAGGAAGGGATTCCCTTCCACCAAGTGAACAGATTCCAGGCAATAGCCGCAATCACGCCGGCCAGAATGATAGGCAAAGTAATGTAAGGCTCCATCACCGTTTTCGATACGGTGTTGGCAATGCCGAAACCGCCGATGACACACTTGGCGATGAAAAAGGCCACAAAATTGAAGAAAGCCGCCCATATCACCGCCTGAAACGGTGTAAGCACTTTGGTAGACACAATGGTGGCAATAGAATTGGCCGCATCATGAAAACCGTTGATATAATCGAATATCAGAGCCAGTACAATGATAATCACTAATAGTTCCATGCGTCCGTTCGTTTATGCGTATTTCACAATCAGGCTCCTCAAAATCTTGCCCACGTGTTCGGCTGCGTCCGTCGTTTTTTCCAACTCATACATAATCTCCTTGATTTTGATGAGTTCAATGCAGTCCTTCTCTTCTTCAAAAAGCCTGGTGATGAAAAATTCATAAATATCATCTGCCCGGTTTTCTATGTCATGCAGCTGGTTGCAATATGCACGCAGCTTATCCGGACTCTTGCGGAATGCCTCCAGTTCATCCATGGCCTGGCCGATGAGGGCCGCTTCTTGTTGAACCATATGTCCCAGCTCTTTCCCCTTGTCCGAAATAGGATGCGGATTATAGATAGTGATACGCTTGGCACAGCTGTTTATTCCATCAATCACATCATCCATGCCCGAAGCCAGGTCGTGGATATCCTCCCGGTCAAAAGGAGTAATGAAAGTAGTGCCCAGTTCATCCAGAATCAGATTGGTCAGCTTATCGCCCTCGCGCTCCAAATCTTTGATTCGTTTATAATCTTCCGCCCTCTTCTCAGGCGAGTCATGGCCCAATATTTCTATCAACAGAGCCGACGAGGACAATAAAATCTCAGACAATTGCTTCAGCAAAGGAAAGAATTTCGGTTCTTTCGGTGTGAACCGGCTAAAAAAAGAATTCTTCATAATGGATAAATGTACTAAGTATATTAATTTATTTTTGTTTTCGTTGTTTCAGTCTTGCACGCAGCACTTCTACCACGGCCGGCAGTATGGAAAGGCCACAATCAGCAGTTTGAGGTTCTCTTGTACAAACGGAAGGTCACCGAAGAAATAACCCGCATAACAGAAGATGGCAATCCAGCAGGCGCCCCCAATCAGGTTGTACAGCATGAAGTAATAGTAATGCATCTTACCCATCCCCGCCACGAATGGCGCAAACGTACGGACGATAGGCACAAAACGGGCTATGATAATTGTCTTGCCTCCATACTTCTTATAGAACTCATGGGTCTTGTCGAGATGGCTTTGCTTGAATATTCTGGAATCGGGATTATTGAAGAGCCTTTGCCCGAAGAAATGCCCTATCATGTAGTTGCAAGAGTCGCCCAATACCGCGGCAACAAACAATATCAAAGCCAGCACATTGACCTCGAGAGGCATGTCGGGCAGTGCGGCAATAGCTCCCGCCACAAAAAGCAGGGAATCGCCCGGCAGGAAAGGTGTGACCACCAGCCCCGTTTCGCAGAAAATAATCAGAAACAATATGGCATACGCCCACATATGATATTCCTGCACTATATCAATCATATACTGATCGATATGGAGAATAAAATCTAATAGAAAATCCATTATATATTGATTATCAGTACTTAAAAAATAGAGAAAAACTCGGCATGGGGAGACGGGCAATCTCTCTGGCTCCCGAAAGAGAGGAAGGGAAAGTACTAAATAAGAATACGCCTCAGCGTATATACATAATATCTATATGAAATCTTATGGGGATGGAAAGTAAAGGGGAAAGAAGTTGTCTTTTCTTCCGGGAGCAGAGTTTTCAGGGTTCTCGCAACCTTGGCGGCAATGAAGTCCGGATTAAGCCTCAACAATTTCGAGCAAGAGGCATGCCGTAATGAGAAGGTATTTCCTATGCAACCGGCATCTGCCAGGCAATTATAATTCGCGTCCTCCCCTTTTTCCTGGCATTGTCTGCCATCTGCCCCCGACAAGCTGTGCTGGGCTCCGGAGAAATAATGCACATCCGCAGTAGGGAGTGTCTTACATCCCTCCATATCATCAGAAACGGAAGTGAACTTCGATATGAGGAACAACCCTAACAAGATATAGAATATACATTTCGCCATAGCGGGTGCAAATATAGAAACTATTTTCGGATTACAACAGAAAAATGAAAAACAAAAAGCGGTTAACCGTTTCATCAGTCAACCGCTTTCTTGTTTTTGTAGTGGGTACGAGAATCGAACTCGTATACCATGCGTGAGAGGCATGTATCCTAACCGTTAGATGAACCCACCCTCGCATTTGTCTTGTACACCCTCAGGGATTCGAACCCTGGACCCACTGATTAAGAGTCAGTTGCTCTACCAACTGAGCTAAGAGTGCATCTGGCGGAAGCTGGGGGATTCGAACCCCCGGTACGGTTACCCGTACGTCAGTTTAGCAAACTGGTGGTTTCAGCCACTCACCCAAACTTCCTTTTTTATAACCAGCATTCTTTTCAAATGCGGTGCAAATGTAGGGCAAACTTTTGGACTGTGCAAATCTTTCCTACATATTTTTTTCACCGTTTTCATACAATTTGAGATAACACGTTAACACTCAAACCCTAAAACAAGAAAAAAAATTTGATACATATCAAACCGTCCTTTTCAACCTTTCCTTATCTTTGCGCGATTTTTAAAGTATAGTGCACATACACGGACAATGATACAACAAGAAAGCCTAAAAAAGCGGCTTGCCAAGCTGGCCGCCCCCATTTTTATAGAGACACTTCTCATCATGATGCTCGGTGCGGTGGACACCATCATGCTGAGCCGCCACTCGGACAACAGTGTTGCCGCCGTAGGGGTAGTCAACCAAATTATCATGCTCACTTTCCTCGTTTTCGAAGTCATCAACCTCGGAACGTCCGTTCTGTGTTCCCAGTATCTCGGTGCGAAACTACACAAGAAAGTAGTGCAAGTAGTCGGCGTATCCATCCTCGTCAACCTGGCGGTAGGTATCACGGTCAGCCTGGTACTGTTCTCCTGCGCCCATCCCATCCTCCGGCTGATGGGGCTCACCGCTGAACTGATGCAGGACGGCATGGACTATATGCGTATCGTAGGCGCTTTCGCCTTCTTCCAGGCACTATCCCTCACCCTCTCCGCCTCCCTGCGCAGTGCCAACAAGGCCATCTACCCGATGATGGTCACCGTCGTAGTCAATATCCTCAATATCATCGGCAACTACTCCCTCATCTTCGGCCGCTTCGGCTTTCCGGAACTGGGCGTGGAAGGCGCCGCCATCTCCACAGCCTTCAGCCGGGGTGTCTCCATGATTATACTGTTCGTCATACTGTTCCGCAAGCACATCCACCGTTTCCCACCGGCATACTTCCGCCCTTTTCCGTGGATAGAACTAAAGAACCTGATGAAGGTAGGCCTGCCCTCTGCCGGCGAACAATTGTCGTACAGCTCGTCGCAAGTCGTCATCACCTACTTCATCAACATGCTGGGAGTGGAAGCGCTCGCCACCCGTACCTATTGTGTCAACATCATCATGTTCGCTTATCTGTTCAGCATCTCCATGGCACAAGGCGGCGCCATCTGTATCGGGCATCTGATAGGCGAGAAGAAACCTCACGCAGCCTTCCTTATGGGAAAATACGTCATGAAGAAATCCGTCATGATTACCGTCATGCTGTCCTGCATCCTCGCCCTTTCGGGGCATGCCATCTTTGGCTGGCTCACGTCCAACCCCGACATCATACGTATGGGTGCCACCATCCTTATCATAGATGTACTCCTCGAAATAGGCCGCCCCATCAACATCTTCGCCACCAACGCCCTTCGTGCGGCAGGAGATGTCAACTACCCCTTCTACGTAGGGTTGGTGGTGCAGTGGAGTGTAGCTGTAGGTGTGGGATACCTTTTCGGCTTCCCCTTCGGCTGGGGTATCTGCGGCATGTGGGTAGCCTTCCTGTTGGACGAGAATATCCGCGGCTTCATTTTCGTCCGCCGCTGGTATGGCATGAAATGGGTAAACAAAAGTTTCATACGGAGCTGATTTTTTCTCGTAAAAACCTTATCTTTGCCCCTCGAACAAACAAATTATGGCTTTATGGATGCACTATTGAAAGAAACCGTAGATGCCGCTATCAACTCCCGCTATCCAGGCATGGCTCCCGAGGGAAGAAGGTTGATAGAGGAAATCCTCATTCGCAAGGAAGTAGAAAAGGGCGCATTATTACTCAATGAAGGGCAGATAAGCCATAATATCGTATTTGTAGGAAAAGGCATGTTGCGCCAATTCTATTATAAAAACGGTAAAGACGTCACCGAACACTTTTCCTATGAAGGCTGCATCATCATCTGCATAGAAAGTACCTTGAAGCAGGAACCCACCCACCTCATGATTGAGGCACTCGAACCGAGTGTCGTATACCTGCTGCCATACAACAAGCTGCTGACACTTACCGAAATCTCATGGGAAATAAACATGTTCTATCGGAAGATTCTGGAATATTCCCTGATTGTTTCACAGATAAAGGCTGACTCCTGGCGGTTTGAGACTGCACGCGAGCGCTATAACCAGCTCATGGAACATCAGCCCGAAGTCATCAAGCGGGCTCCTTTGTCGCACATTGCGTCCTATCTGCTGATGACCCCCGAAACACTGAGTCGGGTACGTTCGGGCATACTGTAACCCTCCTCCTGTCTGCCCGGAGAATACATATCTGAATTTATATAGAAATTTTACCATTTCTCCCCTAAGCGTGCATTGATTGCCATACAATCATTTCATGCTCAAGGTTGTTTTATATGTATTTAAAATATTAAAATTCAGATTATGAATACTATACATAATTTTTCCGCTTCCCTGATACAGCGGACAAAACAAGCCGGACGATACAGTACATCCGGTATATATACCAGTACAGTGAACAGCTTTTTCCGCTTCATCGGCCACCGTTCCATCACTTTTGCAGATCTCACCCCCAGCCTCATCAAGCAATACGAAGACCGGCTGCTCGGCGAAGGGCGGCGCCATAATACCATATCCACCTATATGCGTATGCTCCGTTCCATCTCTCACCAAGCTGCCGAACAAGGCATTCCATTCACACACAGTATAGACGATTTGTTCGCCTATGTATTCACTGGCTATGAGCCTACCGCCAAACGGGCCATCTCTCCTTTACTAATCCGGCGCTTGGTAAATCTTGATTTGGAGAAGAAACCCGCCTTGCGTTTCAGCCGCGACATGTTTCTGTTAAGTTTTTACTTACGAGGCATTCCGTTCGTAGACCTTGTACATCTCCGCAAAACGGATGTCAAGCACAATACCATTTATTATTACCGCCATAAGACCCGTCAGCAATTGTCCGTACATATAGAGTCGTATGCCGCACAGATTATAAATAGGTATAAGAACGAAGCCGCCTCTTCCCCCTATTTGCTACCGATATTATCACTGACCGGGGAAGATGGTTACAGACAATACAAAAGTGCTTTACGGCTCTACAACCAACATTTACACACACTTTCGAAGATGTTACGGTTAAGCATTCCATTAACATCTTATGTAGCCCGCCATAGCTGGGCCACCACTGCCAAAGACGAAGGAGTGGCCATTTCTGTGATTAGTGAAAGCTTAGGACATACTTCTGAAAAGGTAACTCACGTTTACCTTGCTTCTTTTGACAACAATGCGATGAGTAAAGCAAATAAAAAAGTGATTGCAACAATCCATCCAAACAAAAAGAAAAAGCCCTAAAAACTAGAATTTGTAAAAGTATTCCTATTTGTATAGGAGTACTTTTATTATCCAATTTTATTCTCTTACTTACAAGGTAAGAGAATATATTTTATGGCTGCAAAGATATGAAAAAGATTACTACAATCGCAAAAAAATAGATTTATTTTTTAATTCATATTTATCTCATATATAGATATAAGACACATTGCAGCCACTTGTATTTCAGTCTTATATATTTACATAAACGCCCCCATTTTGAATTCAAAAATTAAATTTAATTATGAGATAAAATATCGTTTTACATTTTAATTACATATATAGTCTTTTAATGTAAAATACCTTTTAATGGCTGGTTTATAAGATTATTCTCCAAATAAAATACCACCTCTTACCTTGTAAGTAAGAGAATTATCAAACAAACAAGAATGAACAGTTTTTTCTCTTTCAATACCATTGAGAAAGAAAAAAGCTATTGAATTAGTGTGAATTATGAAACAAGTTCTCCATTTCAATAAAGTGATTAAGTTCGTCATTATCTTTGGTGACTTATGCTTACTGAACATCATTTTCATCTCGCTATATCACATTTTTGACTACCAAACACTGGGCAATGAATTTACACATTCATTGTCCCAGCTATTGGTATTATTGAATCTAGTCTATCTACTTTGCAATTACTCCAATGGCGTCGTACTGCATGAACGTATTGTACGTCCGGAACGCATTGTACGTCGGGCTCTCCGTAATACAACTTTTCACGCCACGCTGTTCATCAGCTTGGCTACTTTAGCAGATATCGGTACCAGTTCACTCCGTTTTTTTACATGCTTTTATAGTATTTTCTTTATCTGCCTCGCTATATATCGCCTTCTTTTCCGGTATTTACTGAAAAAATATCGAGAACATGGAGGTAACTCACGTACCGTCATTTTAATCGGCAGTAACAAAAACATGACAGAACTCTATCAAGAAATGACCGGAGATCCCACCACGGGCTTCCGCATTACCGGCTATTTCTGTGATGTACCTTCTGATGATTTTCCCGAAGATGTCCCCTATTTAGGGCAGCCTAAAGAAGTAGTCACTTATTTACAGCAACACCATATAGAACAAGTCTATTGCTGCTTGCCTTCTGCACGTAGCCATGAAATACTTCCAATCATCAATTATTGCGAAAATCACTTGATTCGTTTCTATAGTGTACCTAATATTCGCAATTACCTGCATCGTCGCATGCACTTCGAGATGTTTGGCAATATCCCCGTACTCACTATCCGCGAGGAACCTTTGGCACAAATGGAAAATCGCCTACTGAAAAGAGCCTTCGACCTCTTTTTCTCCCTCGTTTTTCTGTGTACAGTATTCCCCTTCGTCTACATCATCATAGGTACCGCTATCAAGCTATCCTCCCCCGGTCCTATCTTCTTCAAACAAAAACGAAGCGGAGAGAATGGAAATGAATTTTGGTGTTACAAATTCCGTTCGATGCGTGTCAACATAGACAGTGACGAACTACAAGCCACCGCCAATGACCCGCGCAAAACAAAAATCGGAGATTTCATCCGTAAAGCCAGCATTGACGAACTTCCCCAATTTATCAATGTGTTACTAGGGCAAATGTCCGTTGTAGGGCCACGCCCCCATATGCTGAAACACACAGAAGAATATTCACGCCTTATCGACAAATATATGGTCAGACATCTGGTAAAGCCCGGCATCACCGGTTGGGCCCAAGTCACCGGCTACCGTGGTGAGACCAAAGAACTCTGGCAAATGGAAGGACGTGTACAGCGCGATGTATGGTATCTGGAACACTGGACTTTTCTATTGGATTTATACATTATATACAAGACAATCAGAAACGCCATTCAAGGCGAGAAAGAAGCGTATTGAGAATTAAAATTGAAAATCAAAAATTAAAAGGAGCAGTAATGAAAAACAAGAAAGTATAGCCATCTTGATGGCGGCAATTACATTGGCAAGCTGCCAATCTTACAAAAAAGTACCTTATCTACAAAGTTACGAATCACTTACAGATAAGAGTTATAAGGAAATCGTCATCAATGAAGTCAACCAGCAGGATACCCTCTACGATGCGCGTATCCAACCTAAAGACTTGCTGAATATCACCATAAACACCACTGATCCGCAAGCTGCCGCACCGTTCAACCTGACCATGCAGACCTATAATAACATAGCACAATCCAATGCCAGCACTACATCGCAACCAGCTCTGCAACAATATCTCGTAGACAATGCAGGTGAGATAGACTTCCCCGTGATAGGCAGACTGCAAGTAGGCGGCTTAACTAAAAATGCAGCCGAGAACCTTATCCGTGAACAGCTTCGTCCTTATCTCAAAGAAATACCTATTGTCACTGTACGTATGTCCAACTACAAAATTTCTGTCCTCGGTGAAGTGAACAGTCCCGGAACTTTCACTATCAATAATGAGAAAGTGAATATTTTCGAGGCGCTTGCCATGGCAGGCGACATGACCATTTACGGTATACGAAACAACGTCAAGCTCATCCGCGAAGACTGTAACGGCCAGCGAAATGTCATCAGCCTAAACTTGAACGAGCAGAATATTCTTCATTCTCCCTACTACTACATGCAGCAGAATGATATCCTTTATATAGCTCCAAATAAAACCAAGGCAAAGAGTGCAAGCGTCAGTAACAGTACCACTATCTGGGTTTCTGTGATTACTTCCCTTGTTTCACTCGCAAGTCTGATTGTCAACATTGTAAGATAATTTTAATCCTCAAAAATGAAAGAAGATTTATACGATGACCTTTTAAACGAAAAGAGGAAAAACAGATTTCCAAGCCCTCTTTTTCAAATACATCATTCATTGGCCCTGGTTTGTGGCAAGCGTATTGATATGCACTGGCCTGGCCTTTGCTTATCTCCGTTACCAAATACCTGTCTACGAAGTGTCATCTTCTATCCTAATTAAAGAAGACGACAAGAAAAGTACCAACAATGCACTGTCTGCCATGCAGGATTTTGGTATGCTTTCCATGACCAGCAACTTTGACAATGAGCTGGAAATTCTGAAATCAAGGACACTCATCAAGAAAGTCGTGTCACGTCTGAACCTTTATACCAACATCGCCATCGAACAATCTTTCGGCTACGATGTTCCACTTTACAAAAACTCCCTCTTGATGTGTTCATGACCGCCGAGGAAGCTGACAAACTGGAAGGAACATTCGGCTGGAACTGATATACTCCCCTACCGGCCAACTGACTGTCACAGCCTTTTATATACAAAACGGAGACAAGCAAGAAACGACCAAATCTTTCGACGAACTACCTGCCATTCTACCACTCCCGGTAGGTGTCATCACCATTTCGCACAATGATTCATTGCCTGCTCCGCAAGAGCCCGTCAATCTGAAGGCTATCATCAGTACCCCCACTGCCGCAGCAGCAGGCTATAGGGCAGGTCTGACCGTAGCCCCCATATCCAATACCAGTACCATTGCCACCATCAGTGTACAAAACACCCATATACAACGAGCCTCCGATTTCACCCAAGAACTGATAATACTCTATAATCAGGACACCAACACCGAAAAGAATGAAGTGGCCCAGAAAAGCGCCGACTTCATCGAGGAACGTATCAGCATCATCAACCACGAACTGGGCACCACAGAAACCGAACTGGCGGAATTCAAGCAACGCGCCGGACTGACCGACATCAGCAGCGACGCGCAGCTTGCCCTTCAGGAAAGTTCCAAGTACGAACAGCAATATGCAGAGAACGCCACCCAAATCAACCTCGTGAACTATCTGCGCGACTACATCAACAATCCTGCAAACAACGACGAGATCATCCCTGCCAACGTAGGACTGAGCGACATGAACCTGACCTCCGCCATAGACAAGTACAACAATCTCATCGTGGAGCGTAAGCGCCTGCTACGTACCTCCTCCGAAAGCAATCCCGCCATCATCAATCTGAACACGGGGATCGAGGCCATGCGCCACAATGTGAAAACCACCGTAAACAGTGTTTTGAAAGGCCTGCAAATCACCCGGAGCAACATCGACCGACAGTCGCGCAAGTACGAAAGCCGCATCAGCAACGCCCCCAAGCAGGAGCAGGAGTTCATGAGTATCGCACGCCAGCAGGAAATCAAGGCCACCCTCTACATCATGCTGCTGCAGAAACGCGAGGAAAACGCCATCACACTGGCTGCAACCGCCAACAATGGACGCATTATCGAAGAGCCCATGCCTGCCGGCATCGTTTCTCCCCAAGGCAAAAAAATCTATATGATTGCCTTTGTCATCGGCATCGGCATTCCCTTGGGCATCATTTTCCTATTGAACCTGCTCCGTTTCCGCATTGAAGGGCATACCGATGTGGAAAAGCTCACAAAGGTTCCCATTATCGGTGACATCCCCCTTACCGGTTCAAACAAGCATGAAGAGTCTGCCATTGCCGTACGCGAAAACGACAACGACATCATGACGGAAACCTTCCGCAGCCTGCGCACCAACCTGCTCTTCATGATGGGCGATCCGGATAAGAAAGTCGTCCTGGTTACCTCCACCATAAGCGGTGAAGGCAAGACTTTCATAGCTTCCAACCTCGCCCTCAGTCTGGCGCTGCTCGGCAAAAAGGTCATTCTGGTAGGATTGGATATACGCAAACCGGGATTGAACAAGTTGTTCCATCTTTCACACAAAGAAAAAGGAATCACCCAATACCTTGCCGCCCCCAAATCCACAGACCTTCATGCGCTGATACAGCCTTCCGGCATAACTTCCAACCTCGACCTGCTATTGGGCGGTCCCATCCCACCCAATCCTACGGAACTACTGGCACGCCAGTCACTGGAAGACACCATCAGTACATTACGCAAAGAATATGACTATATCGTACTGGATACAGCCCCTATCGGCATGGTGACCGACACGCTCATCCTTTCGCGCGTAGCGGACGCCAGCATCTACGTCTGTCGTGCAGATTATACGCATAAGACCGATTACCAGCTCATCAACGAGCTTCAGGAGCATCATCGTCTCCCCAACTTATGCACAGTAGTCAACGGAATCGATATGAAGAAGAAAAAATACGGTTATTACTACGGCTATGGTAAATACGGAAAGTATTACGGCTACGGTAAGAAATACGGATACAGTTGAGTTAGCGACTAGCTATTAAGAGTTGAGAGTAAATAATCGAGTGTCTAATTTTTAATTTCTAATTTCTAATTTTTAATTAACCCCGCCCCTCAATGTGACAGGCGACCGCGTAGCGCCCGAACCTCAACTATTTATGAACCATAGAAATACACCTTTAAAGGATTTTACATGAACCATACTGATATCACCCCTCATATTATTCCTCGTCGCCAATGGCTGGTGGCATACGTGCAGTCTTGTCTGGAAAAGAAGACTGCCGAACGGCTGAAAGCTATGGGAGTGGAATATTACTTACCCATACAAAGCGAAATACGCCAATGGAGCGACCGGCGCAAGAAAGTGGACCGCCTGGTCATCCCGATGATGATTTTCGTGCATGTCACTCCGCAGGAACGCCCCCTGCCGCTTACCTTACAAGCTATCAGTCGGTACATGGTATTGCGCGGTGAAAGCCGTCCCGCCGTCATTCCCGAGGAACAGATGGAACGTTTCCGCTTTATGCTGGATTATAGCCCGGAGGCTGTAGAGATTTGCAGTACACCTCTGGCAGCAGGTGATGCCGTGAAAGTAATAAAAGGCCCCCTTGCCGGATTGGAGGGAGAACTGGTCATGATAGGAGGAAAAAGCAAAGTGGCAGTCCGGCTGGATATGCTGGGCTGCGCACATGTGGACATGCCGATAGGATACGTGGAGAGAATTAATTTTTAATTGTCTCGTATTCGCTTTTGGCGTCAAAACAAGGACAAGCCTTATGGATAGAGGAACTGAGTTGCCGATGCCCTGAAATACGGGCATTGGGATAGTCGGTCTTCAGCTGCCGAAGCAAGTCAAGCAAAGAGCATTTCTGCGCATAGGTACGTGTATCGGCAGGGACACCATTCTCGTCGAGCCCACCCTCATAGCAGATGCCGATACTCTTGTCGTTCCAGCCGGTGGCATGGGCTCCAATCTGATGAACCGGGCGACAAATATGCACCTCGCCGTCACGGGTGATGTAGAAATGATAACCGATATCGGCAAAGCCCCGTGCCAGATGACTGCGGCGAAGCGCCTCCACCGAGAAGTGACGGTCACAGCGCGTAGCGCTGCAATGAACTACCAGGAGGGTTACCTCCCGATAGTTCTGATAGAAACTGCCTGCTTTCATCCGGCTAACGGTTGATGCAGGAAGTCAAGCCAAACACTCCGGCCAATGTAGTGGCCACGGTAATAATCACTTTAAGGACAATGCCCCATACAGATTTTGATTTTGTTTTCTCACTCATAACAATTTGCAATTAAGGAATTAAACACTATGGTTAGCTGCATTTTTTAGACAGAAGAACATATTTATTTTCTCTCTTTTGTCTTTTCGTTTCATCCTAACGGATTTTCCCCCTGGTCTCCGTCCGAACCGCCTCCCGGGTTGCTGCCTCCACCGGCATCTTCACCCCCGCCAGTGGCTCCGGTCAGGTCCACGGTAGTCTTTCCGGCCTTCAGGGCTTTCACCACGGCACGGGCTGCACTTCGGGTTGCCACCAGATTGAATTCCGCCTCCTCCAGCAGCTCTCCAAAACGCTGGCCGCAGGTCCAGTTCACATTCAGCCTACGGATATGGATGGCAGGATTGAACTCCTTGGCAGAAGCCGCGCCGGTGCTGTTGATGCTGATGTAGAAACTCCCCAGGTCGCCCAACTGGATTTTTTGTCCGGCCAGCAACTGCTCCCGCATGCAATCCACGGACATGGTGAGGATGGCAACGATATCCGAACGCTTGTACACGCAGCCATGACTGGCTATATGCTCGGCAAAGCGGTTGATGTCCATCACTTCCGAATACTGCGCACTTGCGTACGCTTTTGGCAACCGTCTTATCGGTAGGATTGCCACGCATCACGATACTGTAGTTAATCATAAATTAAAAATTATAAGTTAAAAATTAAAAGATAGGGAGACGATACTAATCCCAGGGGCTTACGATTACTAATCTTCGCGCGTCACGATTACTAATCTTCACCCTTCATCGTCTGACAGAACAAAGATACGACGTACCTCCGGGCAGAATAAGAGATGCGGTGAAGTGATATGAAGGGATGTGGGAAAATGTGAGATTAGGTAAGATTATACCGGGTTCCGGCAATGGGTATACAGAAAAAATTCCGTACATTTACAGTGTAATAACCAGTTAAAGCATTGTTTATGAAGTACGTTGAAGACTACGAAAATATCCCCGGCAAAGAGTGGCCCGTCCGCCCCTATTACAAACGTGAACTGGCAGAGGCATACGCCCCCACCATTTCACCGGCATCCGCACTCAACCGCTTGTCCAAATGGATGAAGCTGAATTTGGAACTGGACGAAGCCCTGCGGCATACCGGCTACAAAGGCTCCCAGAAAATATTCACCTCCCTGCAGGTGGAACTTATATTCAGGTATTTAGGAAAACCGTGAAAGAATCAATCCCCCACATTGCGCGCCATGGCGCATTGGTTGCGGTAGATTTCATCCCCTTTCAGCTCGACCACCCGATAACCACGACGGCCACCGGAACGGACAGCCTCATAGCCCTCCTGCTTCATCACCAGACCGAGGCGCGTGGGACTCAAGGGTTGCCGGATACCTATGTTGATATGTCCCAGTATCTGGGCATTGGTCAAGAACATGCACTCCTCGCCCGGCATGGGGCGGCGATAGTACACCTGAACGAGCTCACGCTCCAGGCAGGGCACCTCAAAATAACGGTTATGAAGATTCACGGCATCAATCTCCTCCTGCTCAAACCAGTAGTGGAAGCCGCTCTTCCAGAGGGCATAGCCTTGCGCATACACTCCGGCATAGTCTATGGGATAATCGAAAGGACTGTCTATGGAATCCACCTCGAAGGGAAGCCAACGGCGGTTGCCACTGAGGTCGTTGAGGAAGGTGACGTTGTTGCTCGTGCCACAGAAGCTGGCAATATGCGGACGGCTCTCCTTGAAGTGTCCGTAGGCGGCACGCTCGTTCACGTCTGTCATGCCGGTGATGGCCTTCAACTGGCTGACCTGGGCAGAGGTCATCTCCTCCAGCTCTTCAAGGCATACCAGTGCAAACTCGGTCAGCGTAAAAAGGTCGTCCTTGCTGACGCGCCGGCTGTTGCTTTTCACATAAAAATAACGCTGAAGTTCGACAGGAAGCAGACGCTGCATCCAGGTAGTCTTGTAGATGCCCTGCTTACCGATGAAGACCAGAATCTCATGATTCACCACCTTGGTATCGAGCAGCGAAGCAATGGTGGCCACCAGCCACTTCTTGAAGTAGATGCCGAAAAGCTTCTGGTCGTCCTTCACATGTACGCCGGCAGCCAGACGGGCAATAGGGTCAGTAGTACCGTCCCAAGTAGGCAGCCCCTCCAGATAGGCTACAAAGGGATTGAAAAGCGGTGTGTACTCCGAATCGAGCACGGAACGTATGTCCGCAATGCGGGCAAGCATCCCTGCCTTGTTCATGCGGCTCCACAACGTGTTGACGTAGCGGTCGGTCAGCTCCGCATACTCCTCTCCGCAGTCGGCCATCAGGACTTCGAACTTGCCGCTCACCGTATTTTTGCGGAACTTCGCCTGTTCGGAAAGGAACTGCTCGATATCTGCCACCGTGGCAAACTTTTCATCGCCCTCTCCCCTGCGGACAAGGGAGCGGGTGCCATGCTCCCCGGTATTCGCGTAGCAGGAGCCGATGACAGCTGCCACATCCCCGTCATAGTCGGGAAAGTGCTCCGCTGCCCAAGCGGCGGCTGTCTTCCGAGCCACTCCGTACTGGTTGAGCAGATAACCCATGCGCATCACATATTCGTTATGATGATGTTCACAATAACTCACTCCCTCCTCTTCCAGCAGGCGTTCGGCAGCTTTCACCACCTTCTCCAAACGTTTGTTGCGCTTTGTCGGCACGGCTTCGGAAGCGTTATCCAGCGGTTGGGGAGCAATCGGACTATCTTGCAAAACAAAAGAAGCAGCACTGGGATTGTAATATACATGAGGGTCGGAAGCCAGTCCACTGATACGGGTAGCATTCTTGCACTGCCCGTCGCTTTCGAAGCCCACCAGGCAGGAATAGTAGTCGTTGACTTGATTGAAATACTTGGCGTATTGCCGGAAGGCTTTTCCCTTTTCCGCTCCGTTCAGGTCATCGATGCGGCAGATGATACGGATGCCATGACCGCTGATAGTGGTGTAGGCCATCAATGTATACTTGTCGGCACAAATCAATGTCAGTGTGGCAGCCATCCGCTCGGGAGCGATATGGTCCAGGTCGACCAAGGTATAGCCGGTCCAGGCACAGATATGTTCGCGGGTCTTCCCACCTTCAAAGCAGACGGCAACAGCGAAGCAGGGACAGCCGGACTTCTCGCGGTCGGCATCCCTACGCAGGTCTTGCTGCAAGTAGTAGCGATGTTTCTCGGTGCGGTCTCGCAGGGCAGCGTCGCATTTAATGATGTTGACTATTTCTTCAAGAGAAGTTTCTACTGATTCTGTGTCCGAATAGCCTCTGAAAAGGCTGATATTGCGGTGTTCCATAATTTACTGATTTTTGTTTATGTTTAAAATTACGACGCGAAGGAACGCATAAGTGCCCAGATACACAAGTCCGGTCGTTTCCACTACATGGAAATGATTTCGCTTGTTTTTATTATTGTTTAACAATTAAAAGAGTCAACATGACAAAGAAAGAGCCGGTGACACCGGCATTCGGAGCCTTTCTGAGCAAATGCCAGAAAGAACAGCTCGTTAACGGCAGACATCTGACCAACGAGACCATCGCCCAAGCAACGATGATGAGTACCAGAACCTACAACCTTTTAAAAAAGGGCTGAGCAACAACATCAACCAGATACATGCCATAACGCATTTCTGGAGGTCGTTCCCGAAAACAGACCAAGAAAGGGAGAGTTTTGAGAAAGAGGTGGCAGATTGCCTGGAGAGTGATTTGAGGAACTACAGAATCCATACCGGAGTCCTGAAGCCTTAACTTCACTTGCAACCTTGACACTTGTGGCACCCTTTTTCCAATACTCCCTATTAGGCTAATATTTATCACACACAAACGATACAGGTCTGTGCATATTGATAATTTGTCTCGCGCGCGTAACGGGTATTTATGTTTAAGGGGTGACACAGGTGTCATTTCGGCTTACCACTGATTACATAAATTGACAGAAATTGAAAAGAAAAATTACCTACAAGAATCTGTGAATTTTATGGTATAGATATTAGAGAAAGTAAGCAGCTATTCCATATAAAATATAATCATGATTATGAAACAATATAATATTGCCGTTGCAGGTACCGGCTATGTAGGTCTGAGTATTGCAACTTTGCTTGCACAGCACAACCATGTCACTGCTGTCGATATAATCCCTAATAAAGTAGAACTTATCAACAACAAGAAATCACCCATTCAGGATGAATATATAGAGAAGTATTTGGCAGAAAAGGAGCTTGACCTAACTGCTACTCTGGACGGCAAGGCAGCCTACAAAGATGCGGACTACGTCGTTATTGCCGCTCCTACCAACTACGACCCGGTGAAGAACTTCTTCGACACCCATCATATCGAAGATGTGATAGACCTCGTCATCAGCGTAAATCCGGATGCGGTAATGATCATCAAATCAACCATCCCCGTGGGGTATACCCGTTCACTCTATATAAAATATGCACAACAATTCCTTCACAATCCGGAACTGGAAGGCAAGAAATTCAACCTGCTCTTTTCTCCGGAATTTTTGCGTGAGAGTAAAGCACTTTACGATAACCTTTATCCTTCTCGCATCATAGTAGGTTATCCTAAAATTATTGAAGGAACAGAATTTACAGAAGAAAATACAGCTATAAATGCCATCAGCAATCCCAATGCGGAAGAATATGCCAAAATTTTCGCAGCATTGCTCCAACAAGGTGCTGTTAAAGAGAACATAGATACCCTATTTATGGGTATGAAAGAAGCCGAAGCCGTAAAACTTTTCGCCAATACCTACCTTGCCCTGCGTGTCAGCTATTTCAACGAACTCGACACGTATGCCGAAATGAAAGGGCTTGATACCGCAGCCATCATCAACGGAGTATGTCTCGACCCACGTATCGGCACACTACAACAACCCTCTTTCGGTTACGGCGGCTATTGTTTACCTAAAGATACAAAGCAACTCCTTGCCAATTACGACCGCGTCCCCCAAAACATGATGACCGCCATTGTGGAAAGCAATCGCACACGCAAGGATTTCATTGCTGACCGTGTATTGCAGAAAGCCGGTTACTATAGTTATGCAGAAGGTAATTATGATGTTGCAAAAGAAAAGCAAGTTGTAATTGGCGTATATCGCTTGACGATGAAGTCCAATTCGGATAATTTCCGACAATCATCCATTCAAGGTGTAATGAAACGGATAAAGGCAAAAGGGGCAGAGATTATCATCTACGAACCGACACTGGAAGATGGAAGCACGTTCTTCGGCAGCAGAGTAATGAATAATCTGGATGAATTCAAACTACAGAGTGATGCGATTATCGCCAATAGGTATGACATCTGCCTGGAAGAGGTGAAAGAGAAAGTTTATACGAGGGATATTTTTAGAAGAGATTAAGAAACTATTTTTTGAAAAAGTGATAAACACTCCTTATAAAATCCGATGAATTATATTCATAAATATACAACCTGTATCATTCAATACCTCTATATATACATAATGATATCCTCCGCAGGAATGGCCTTACCCGCCTATATAGGGAATGATAATTTCATCATATTGACACTATTAATGGGAATATACTATGTATTGAAGAAAAAGACATTATTTCATCTTCAAAAGCAATATTTACTTTTCATCGGATGCTTGTTTTTTTCAATGCTTCTAGTCATAATAGGCTCTACATTAAGTTTAGGTACAGCACTCAGTGTGACTTCTATACCATTAATCATATACGCCACCTACAAAATAGATCCGGCCAACTACCTACAAAGATTTATCAAACTCATTTTTTATATTGCTTTAATCAGTATCATCCTCTTTACTATCACGCGTATATATGGCTTCAATTCATTTTCAAGTATATTTCCACATCTGTACACTTCATTTTTTAGAGGAGGAGAAGTGTACAGTTACGGAGGATTTTTATACCGTTTTGTGACTTTACACAGTGACAGAAATTGTGGTCCGTTCAGCGAACCTGGGCAATATCAATGTGTGCTTTCCTCTGCTTTATACTTCATCATGTTCCATCCTCGCCTTTTTGAAGCTAAAGAGCGAATACGATATATAATCGTGTTCTTCCTTGCCTTGATTACAACTCTTTCTACAAGCGGTTATATCGGAATAGTAATATTGGTTTTCTGTTACCTATTGCATTCCTTAAAAACAATAGACAAACGAATGAAATACGCTATTATAATTACGATTATCGGCACTATGCTTTTTATGTCAATGACAAAACTCGGTAATGAATTCATGAACACAGTTGTATTCCACAAAATTTACGCAAATGGTCAATTGGATTTCTCTCTTAATTCCGGTGGTGCACGTACAATAAGTATAAGTAGCGTATTGACTACCATATACAACCACCCTATCACCTTGATTGGAGTTGGTTATGACGAATTACATAATATGGGAGTGGAAGGATGTGCTGGTTTTCTCTTCCTACTTCTCGCCGTAGGAATAATGTCATTTTCCATATTATTTGGCTTTTGTTTCCATCAAGTATTTAAGTATAATAAGAGTATCTGGGACATTATGGTACGAATTTTATTAGTCTTAAATATGGGATTAAGCCAGCCCCACATTATGAATGTTGCTCTCTTTACCATGATGTTATATCCTTACTTCATAGCTAACAGCTTAAAAAAAACAAATACATCCTATGTCAGAAGTTGCTAACAGAGTATTGAAGAATAGCGGATATCTATATTTTAGCATGGGACTATCCATGTTTGTTTCCCTCTATTCCACCCGTCTAATTCTCAATGCACTCGGAAGCTCCGATTTTGGCATATTCTGCATTATCGGAGGAGCAATCGGTATGTTAGGGTTCTTAAATGCAGCCATGTCAACCACCACCCAACGCTTTATTAATTATGCAGAAGGAGAAGGAAAACCCGAAAAACAAAAAAGTATTTTCACTGTAAGTATAAGTATCCATTTTCTATTATCATTATTGATGGTTATCATTTTCGAGATAGCCTATTTTTTCTTCTTTGATGGTATATTAAATATTCCTTCTGATCGAATTCCTTCAGCCAAATGGATTTATCAGTTAATGCTTTTATCGACAGTATTAACCATCCAGACCGTACCTTATAATGCTATTATCAATGCTCATGAAAACATGCGGTATCTAAGTATTATAGGCGTTTTTCAAACACTTATGAAGTTAGTTATAGCATTAATAGTAGTCCATGTATATACAGATAAATTAATTCTATATGGTATCCTCACAACCTTTGTCTCATTAATATTCATGATTATTCTTCAAATTTATTGCCATCGGAATTACTCAGAATGTACATACAGCATCCACAAATATCACAATAAAGAACTAATGAAAGAAATGACTTCATTTGCTGGTTGGGGATTTATAAACTCCTCTTCTTCGATGTTTGCACAATACGGGATGGGAATTGTATTAAATTCGTTCTTCGGTACAATATTAAGTGCAGCTCAAGGGGTAGCCAACCAAATATCCGGTCAGCTAATGGTGTTTTCACGTACTATGCTAATGGCAATCAACCCTATTATTGGGAAAAAGGCCGGCAGTAATGACATAACTAATATGATGCGTATTTCATTATTCAGTTCAAAAATGTCTTTTCTCATCATCGCCTTTTTTGCCTTTCCTTTTATTATTGAAACCCCTTATATACTCCAACTATGGCTAAAAAATGTTCCGGAATGGAGTGTATGTTTCTTTAGATTTGAAATAACAAGAAATATGTTAGACCAATTAACTATCACATTAACAAGTGCCATCAATGCAGAAGGACGGATAAAATATTATTCGATACTTCGTGGATGTTCATATTTCCTGCCATTACCTATTAGTCTATTTCTTTTTCATTTAGGATTTTCACCTTATTGGTTTTATATCATATGGATATTTACATGGAATGGAATAGGCAGTCTCATCATTCTATATTATGCACATAAAAATTGCGGAATGCAATATGCTGATTTTTTCAAAATTATAATATATCCTATACTACTAATAACAATCTCTACATTATCAATCAGTGGGATAATTACAGTATATATGGATGAATCATTTTTGCGTTTAGTTATCATTTTATGTACTACTACGATAATATTTATTATTTCATGTTGTTGGGGATTTGTGTTTTCGCCTAAAGAAAGAAAAATCATATTATCGGCATCTATGTCATTATTGAAAGAAATAAAAGTGAAGCTACATCTTTGAATTAAAAATAATTGTAGCACCAAAACTAAAAGGTCATCACAGGTAATCATCATTATACCAACATACCATTTATTGAATAGTGCTCACCAGACTCAGGAAATCCAACAAGAGTTATTAAGATCGTACTCGCCTGTGAAAATATATTAACTTTATAACAAAAACATTTATCATCAAATACTTTTAAAAGCATCAAGAAGTATATATAAATAAAATATCATAAAACAATGAACTATTTAACAGATAAAATTCTACGCGGAACACATCGACTTTACGTTAACCATTATGGCTCATACCTAAAACCGATTGACAGCATAATGGATCCTGAGAAGGCGTCCAACATTATATATCAACAACTAAAATCAGATTCACCTTCAATGGTTGCTCGATATGGAAGTACAGAAATATTATGCGTAAATAACTATTTAGGGATAAAAAAATATAAGCATAACATTATAGATTATATCACAGATAAAATACCCCAATTTTGGTGGAATCAGATTGGCATATACAACATGCAACATCTTTCTGGTTTTTTTCCACTTACAGAACTAAATTTAGAAAGATTTGGAGAATTAATGATCGAAGATTCAAAACATGTTGACATATTAGGTTCATGGCGTATAGAAGAACGTAGACTTATTGATATAAACAAAGTAAAGACTATACAATTACTACTTTTAGAACCATACCATGCAAAACATCCATGGTCAAGAGTTCTTAAGGGGAAAAAGGTATTAGTCATACACCCTTTGCTGAAACAATACAACATCAATATGAACAAAAGAACATTATTATTCAAAAATCCAGATGTACTACCTGAATTTCAACTAGAAACAATTAAGGCTGTTCAAAGTCTTGGCGGGCAAAGTCCTTTCAATACCTGGTTCGATGCATTAGAATATATGAAAGATGAAATTGATAAACGAGATTATGACATTGCACTCATTGGATGTGGAGCATACGGATTCCCCTTAGCTGCTCATGTAAAACGGACAGGAAAAAAAGCAGTACACTTAGGTGGAGCTTTACAATTACTATTTGGAATCAAAGGAAAACGTTGGATCAACCCTTATTATGGTAAGGTATTCCTTCCATTCTTAAAGGAAAACTATTACAACAATTTAATGAATGAATTTTGGGTTTATCCATCAGAATCAGAGCGACCTTCGAATGCGGCTAATGTAGAAGGGGCATGCTATTGGTAAATTAAATTACAATATACTTTATTTTATAATATGTCATCAAAGATTAAAGTATTATATATTACAAAATATAATCAAAAAGAAATCTTAGAAAAACCTGATAATTTTACATATTACATTAAAAGCATAATGAATAGCAATTTAATAGATGTGTACTTGCTAAATCCATTATCTTTACAAAAGGCAATAGCATTCAGGTTCTAATCGCCTTAGTAAAAACAATAAAAGATATCAATCCTGATATTCTGTATCTAGGCGCCCTGCAAGGTCTCGGCAAGTTGGTAGTTTTAAAACGAATCGGAATCCTAAAATGTAAAATAGTTGCATGGAAATATACTTACTGTAAAGAATATTCCAACCCTATTAAAAATTGGTTTATCAAGTTCTTTTATTGGAAAGGAATAGACAGAATTTACATGATGTTTGATAACCATACACGGCATGCACTGAGTCATAATATTGTAAAAGATTGCCAAATAACAACACTGAGCAGAGGAACAGAAGTCGAATGGTATCAAAAATATCTTATTCCCCAAAAAGACAATTTTCTGGTAATGGCTACAGGAAAGGATAGCAGAGATTACCAAACACTCAGTGAAGCCTGCGAGCAAACTCAGACAAACTGCCATATCATTACCCGCCGCCACGAAAGCAATATAAAAGCAGCGGAAAAGTTCAAAAACAGTCAATACATAAAATTCACATTTATGGAAGACCTGCATATAAACAATGAATATGAGTACATTATGCAACAACAAGGTCAAGCATCCATATTGTCATCTGTAATCGACTCGACACTCGGTCTAAGGTGTAGCTCGTTCGGTTATCAGTACAGTGAAATCGTCCGTTCCCTCATGAGTATCTACTTCTGTGGTGGCTCATGCATTGAGGATGTCACTACTCATTTGATGAACCATCTCGCTCCATCCGACACTTCGTACTTGTAGTTCTGATACTATCCTCAGAGCGATAAAGGAACTGACGCAAGGAAACATCTCATACACATCAGATACGGGTAAGAACTACGATTTCAACACGGCTGACACACTCAATACCTTACTGCTCAATTGTATGTTTGCATCCGGCCAACTGAAAGAGGGCGAGATGTATGATGTTGATTTCGACCATCAGTTCATAGAGACTGAGAAGTATGATGCAAAGCCTACATACAAGAAGTTCCTTGGTTATCGCCCTGGCGTGGCGGTTATTGACGACTTGATTGTTGGCATTGAGAATAGCGATGGTAACACCAACGTTCGTTTTCATCAGAAGGACACGCTGAAGAGATTCTTTGAGAGATTTGAGCAGAACGGACTTACAATCAATCGTTTCAGAGCTGATTGTGGATCATGTTCCGAGGAAATCGTGGAGGAAATAGAGAAACACAGCAAATCCTTCTATATCCGCGCAAACCGCTGCAGTTCGCTCTACAATGACATCTTTGCTCTTAGAGGCTGGAAGACTGAGGTCAATGGCATTGAGTTCGAATTGAACTCTATTCTTGTTGAGAAGTGGAAGGGTAAAGCATACCGACTTGTGATTCAAAGACAGAAACGGATGGACGGTGTGCTGGATCTTGGGAAGGAGAATACACATACCGTTGTATCCTGACTAACGACTATGAATCTTCCACAAGAGAAATTGTCGAGTTCTATAACCTTCGTGGAGGAAAGGAACGTATCTTCGATGATATGAACAATGGTTTCGGGTGGGACAGATTGCCCAAATCCTTCATGGCAGAGAACACTGTGTTCCTTCTTCTTACGGCACTTATTTCTACAAGGCCATTATCCACAGACTTGACGTAAAGATGTTCGGACTCAATGCAACAAGTCGCATAAAAGCGTTTGTCTTCAGGTTTGTCTCTGTACCAGCCAAGTGGATCAGAACATCAAGGCGGTATGTGCTGAATATCTATACCTGTAATAATGCTTACGCAGATATTTTTCAGACTGATTTTGGATAACGCCTACAACTTATGGGTATGATACTGCGTATTGCCTCAAGTCGCATAGTGGGGCAAGGGGATAGCAGAAGTGGGTATTTCAGCCTCAATTTATCTGCTAATTCAGTGATGAGAGGACGTTTAGACGCAAGAAGGACGCTGAAGAGCTTGCGGATTTGAGGATTATTCCCCAAAAGACAATTTTCGGTAATGGCTACAGGAAAGCGATAGCAGATTACCAAACACTCAGTGAAGCCTGCGAGCAAACTCAGACAAACTGCCATATCATTACCCGCCGCCACGAAAGCAATATAAAAGCAGGGAAAAGTTCAAAACAGTCAATACATAAAATTCACATTTATGGAAGACCTGCATATAAACAATGAATATGAGTACATTATGCAACAACAAGGTCAAGCATCCATATTGGCTATTCCTTGTGAGAGAAGAAAATATGGAGTAGGCTACACCAATATAATAGAAGCATTGCCCTACTACATTCCAATCCTAATGACACATAACCCCGATATACACATAGATTTAGAAAAAGAATGCATCGGCTATTTAATAGAACCTTACGATGTCGAAGCATGGAAAGAAAAAATCATTTACCTAAAGCAACATCCGGAAGTCATAGAAACAATGAGCAAACATGCTAAAAAGTTGACAGAAGGAGAATATAATGCACGAACCACCGCTTCCTATATAATGAATGACTTTATCCGAATCACCCAATAATGCAAGTATGAGCTTCAAAACATGCCGCCAATTAATACACGAAGATTTCCGTAAGGTGCTGACACAACAGCCACATGGAAAAATATCCGAATACTTATATATCCTAAGATATTTAATTACCAACAATTCATTCAAATTTTGTTTTTGGTTCAGATTGGGCAGCTGGTCAAAAGGAAAGAAAAGAGTACTACCTATCTATATCCTTTCATGGATGATGCATCGGCATTACATGTTTAAATTTGGAATTCAGATGCCATTAGGTACCCCCGTAAAAGGAGGATTAAGCTTTAATCATTTTTCATGTATCATTATTAATGGAGCAACCCAAATAGGACATAATTGTACCATATTTCATGGCGTAACAACAGCTCTAAAAATGGGAGGAAGCAATGCTGGCGTACCCTCTATTGGAAATAATTGTGTGTTGGGACCAGGAAGTAAAATTCTAGGTTCTGTAACTCTTGGAGATAATGTTTTTGTGGGAGCCAATGCTGTAGTTACTCATGATATGCCATCAAACAGCATAGTAGCCGGAATCCCTGCAAAGGTGATTAGTATGAATGGACTGCAAAGTACAGAATTAGTAAGACAGCATAAATGAAAAAAAGAATAGAATGGATTGATTTATGCAAAATCATAACAATGATAATTGTATGCTATGATCATACAATTCAAAGCATTGCTCCCGATGAAGCCTTGAAAAACAGTTTCTTCATAGGCACTATATCTTTTCATATGCCCCTATTTATGATATTAAGCGGCTATTTTATCAACCCTAAAAGAATGAGAACTGATAAAATTACAACATCTTGTTTTTCGAAATTTAAGCATCTAATGGTACCCGCTTTTTCTTGGTATATAATCCAATGTTGCCTATTTAGAGAAATACCTGAAGTAAAAGCATCATTAGAATCATATTGGTTTTTAAGCTGCCTATTTTTCTGCTTCTGCATATTAGCCATTATTACAAAATCACTACCAATAACCTTATTGTATTTACGGTGGCATGTATAATAACCTATTTCACACCATACTGTTACTTTGTAAAGATTAATTTTTTAATGCCTTTCTTAGCTATAGGATATTGGTTGAATAAACATAATAAATATCTAACTTGGCAATTAGTATTACCTATATTAATGATTTACATAATCCTATATCAACATTGGACTTTTGAGGATTCTGTTTATATTACTCCTATTCGCTTTCACAAATTCAGTTCTATAATACCGATATCACACATAGCCATATTTCGATTTGCAATTGCTGTAACTGGAAGTTTATCAATAATATATGGTTGCATATTAATCACAAAGTATTTTAAAAACAACATCCTTATAAAAAAACTTATTCATTATGGGAAATATACACTTTGCATATATACCATACATTTCATTTTTATAAAACTCATAAAAGACTTTTTCAATAAACATTTGTGGAGCAATGACTATCCTCTTATGTTATTTTCAATATTAATATCAGCATTAATAATCATACTATCTCTATCAATTGCATCCTTACTTAGGTATAACCATTATACTAGAAAAATCCTACTAGGAGACTTTTAAAATACAACAAATATGAAACTTACATTTAAGAATGTCTTGATTACAGGCGGAGCTGGTTTCATCGGCTCTAACATTGCATCAAAGTTAGTTGACAAAGGAGTTAACGTGACTGTATTAGACTCTTTGTCTGAGCAAATACACGGACAAAAACCGGAAGAGACATCCCTCTTTATCTATCTATAAAAGATAAAGTCAAGTTCATCAAAGGAAGTGTCACATCACGGGAAGATTGGCTAAAAGCCATTGATGGTCAAGAAGCCATTATTCACTTGGCAGCAGAGACCGGTACAGGGCAGTCTATGTATGAAATAGAAAAATATGTAAATACTAATATCGGTGGAACAGCGTTAATGCTTGATATTTTGACCAATGCCAAGCACAACGTAAAGCGCGTTATTGTAGCTGAAAGTCGTGCCATCTATGGAGAAGGCAAATACTATAGCCCACTATTGGAAAAAGATGTTTATCCGGAAGAACGTTTAGACGAGAATATGTGCAAAGGAGAATTTGAATGTACTTATCCTAATGCCGGAAAACTGCAATTAGTGGCTACCACTGAAGACTCGAAGATACATCCCTCTTCCGTATACGGCATAACCAAACAAGTACAAGGCCAATTGGTACATTTGGTATGCCCTTCCATTGGCATTGATGCTGTTTCATACAGGTACCAAAATGTATACGGTCCGGGGCAATCACTCTCCAATCCATATACAGGAATTCTTTCCATATTCTCAACCAGAATAAAAAATGGAAATGAAATCAATATTTTTGAAGATGGAAAAGAGACAAGGGATTTTGTATTCATCGAGGATGTAGTAGATGCAACTATTTTAGGCCTTGAAACCAAAGAAGCTGCTGGTCACGCTTTCAATATCGGTACAGGAATCAGCACCGATGTCCTTACAGTGGCACATACACTGTGCGAAAAATACAATATGAATGTTCCCATCACCATATCTGGGAATTATCGTTTAGGAGATATCAGACATAATTATGCTGATATAGCATTAGCACGTACCATATTAGGATACGAACCCAAATGGAGCTTTTCTGATGGTATAGGCGAATTCTGTAAATGGGTAAATACACAAGAGATACAAGCAGATATGTATGATGCATCTATCCTAGAAATGAAAGAAAAAGGACTATATAAATGAAAATTCTTATAAACTACGCAGACAAGCAATATGAGCCCGCCCGTAAATGGAATACATTAACTGGTAAATATATTGCCAAATTTGATAAAGTATATGAATTTTCTCCTCACGACATAGACCCATCGTTTGCCATACTATATCACGACATCCTATCGCAAAGAGAGGAAACGGCTTATGGCTTTGGAAACCTTATTTCGTGAATAAGGTATTGGAAAACTGTAATAACGGAGACATTATATTTTATTGTGATTCGGGTTTTTTTACACGAAGCATTAAAAAATAGTAACAATCATTTCAAAAGACAGCCACTATTTGTTTGTGATATCCCATTACTTGAATCCTGCTTTACTAAACCATTATGTTTTGAAAAATTGGAACTTACGGAGGAAAAGTATAAAACAAGTAATCAAATCATTGCAACTTACTTCTGTTTCCTTGTAACGCCTACTACCCGTAAGTTTATGGCAGAATGGTTATCGTTCTGTTGTGATTTGGAGTTGTTATCACCGGCAGGATTAGGCAAATTCGATACAGCAAAAAGATTTCGGAGAATCATTCGTTGCCCATCGCGAGGATCAAAGCATTTTCTCATTACTCTGCAAAAAGTATGAAATTGCTCCCCACCGAGATATCAGTCAACGCGGAAAGTACCCCGAAACTTATAAATCAGCATTCTATGCCTACAAAGTACCTATACACCCAAATGATAAGTATAAACCTATAATTTTCCTACACAAATCACCTCGATTGAACCTACAATGGTTTATACGATATATTTATCATAAAATTAAGCCATAATATATTCCCCTTTATCAATTGCAATATGAACCATATAGCCATACTTTTGACTGTATTTAACCGTAAGGAGAAAACCATAAAGTGCCTGCGCAACATAACAGCACAATCACTTCCAGCTGACACTAAGTTTGACATTTATATAGTGGACGGAGGTTCTACTGACGGAACTGTAGAAAGCGTAAAAACACAGTTTCCCCATGTTAACATCAAAACCGTAGATGGAGTATTCTGGAATCGCGGTATGATAGAAGCATGGAAAATGGCCGAGGAAAAAAAACGAAATGGATGCAACTATGATTATTACCTTTGGCTAAACGATGACACCTTCATATACAAAGACTGTATCGCATCTTTGCTTCGTGTAAGCCTATTGAAAAAAAACAGAACCATCGTACTTGGGTCTACAGTGGATACTCAGACACGTAGCAAACTAACGTATGGAGGCAGAGATAAAACTGGAAAAGTGGCACGCCCATCTTCTGATGACAGCCCTGTGCCAGTAATTATGATGAATGGAAATATAGTATTGGTTCCTCACAGCGTGTACAAGAAATTGGGGACACTTGACCCCTACTATACACATGCGCGCGGTGATTTTGATTACGGGCTGCGCGCCCGTAAAGCTGGAATAGAATTATGGCAGGTAGGACATCCACTTGGCGAATGTGATGCGCATGAACACATTGATGCCTGGTGCGACCCAGAAATACCGCTAAAGAAGCGTTGGAAACTTATGTACCGCCCCAATGGAATGCCTCCAATGGAAATATTTCATTTAGAGAACAGACATTATGGATTCTGCATTGCACTGAAGCATTATTTCACAATTCATCTCCGTTGTATTTGGCCAAATCTTTGGATAAAAGCAGGTAAAGCAAACATAAATAAGCTACACTTAATATAACAAACAAAGAGTAAAAAAATAAAGCACAAACGACAAAGTGATGAAAAAGCTTTATTAATACCTCCTTTCGGTTCCATATTATTCATGTATGGTCATTAATGGAGCAACTATAATTGGAGACGAAGTGATGATTAGCAGTGACACTATCGTTGTAACAGATATGCCGGAAAACTCTGTAGTAGTAGGTAACCCAGAAAAAAAATCCCCAAAATGGTTAAAAACATATCAGCTATTAATATAAAAAGCATGATAGCATAAAAAAGACATAATTATGATACAAAGAACTAAAATTGCGCTTATCATGCCCTATTTTGGCAATTTTCCCAACTATTTCGCTTTATGGGAATGTTCTGCATCCAAAAACAGGGATATTGATTTTTTAGTTTTTACAAATTATCCAAGGGAGAATTCATACAAAAACATCATTTATATACAATGCGAGTTCCATGAAATCAAAAAACGAATAGAACGCGAAATTGGTTTTCCTCCTATGCTAACCAACGCATACAAAATCGTTGACTACAAGCCCTTATACGGATGCATATTTCACGAATATTTAAAAGATTATTCGCACTGGGGATATTGCGATTCAGATGTTATTTTTGGAGATTTAAGTAAGTTTCTAACTGATGCAAGACTAAATACATACGACCGCATATATCAGCACGGACACTTATGCATCTATAAAAATGAGCATAACATAAATTACAGATGGAAAACTGAACATAATTTAATCTCATACAATTATAAAGAAGTATTCAAAGTAAAAGGAGTAAAGATGTTTGATGAACGTGGTGGTATGTGGGACATATGGAAAGAAAACCAATGGAGCCAATATCTGAATGACAAAGAATTTGCTGATATTTTACCCACCAAACACGAATTCACAACCAGTTGGAATAGCAATCCTATGTGTTTCCATTATCAATCCGGTCATTTATACAAATACAAAAATGGAATCAACAAAACAGAATTAGCCTACTTGCATTTACAAAAAAGGAAAATGGAAGTTCAAATAACAAACCATGATGATTTTTTCATAAAGCCCAACTTATTTTGTAGCACTATAGATGCCAGTCCAATATCTATTACTCAAATTAAGCAGCCTATTCGTCCGAATAAATTAAAACGTATAGTTAATATTTGTTTTAACTTTGATGAGATAAGATTCCATATAAAAGTTGCCTTTAGGCGCTTTGTAATGTATATAAAAGGCGAAAACCGGCATATAAAATACGAATTATACTAACACCCTATTACAAAATTATGAATTTTCTTTTTTGCATCAACAACCAATATTGTGATACTATAAAGGTGCTCATTCACTCATTAGTTACACACAATCAAGGGAAACACCATTTCTATTTCATATATAACAACATCAGCGAAAAAAACAAGCAAATTTTGATTGATTACACCCATTCTAAAAAGGGGGGGGGACAGGCAATTTCTTTTCATCAATTCAACAGAAATATAAACGACCTTCCTATAAATGGACAAAATTGGAGTATAGAAATATATTTCAGACTGTTTGCTTGCTATATTCTAAAGGACGTAGAAAAAATTCTATATTTAGATGGAGATGTCATATGTACCGGAGATTTATCTGAATTATACAATATTCCATGTACTATTGCTGCTGTAAAGAATGATAATCAATATGCCTGCAAACGACTTTCAACTGAGGGTGTTACTACATATTATAATTCTGGAGTATTACTATTAAATCTTAAACAATTGAGAAAAATGGATGATGAAAACAATCTCTTAAATGAGATATTTTCATTGAAAGAGAAACTCATATTTCCGGATCAAGATTTCTTAAATATCAAGTATAGGGAAATAATTATACCTATTCCTAAAGTATATAATTACATGATTAGTGTAGCAGAAATAAATCCTAACTATATAAAAGAAAATAGACCAATATTGATACACTATGTTATGGAAAAGCCTTGGAGTATCAAATTCCCATATAAGACAGACCACCCATATTTCAAATGCTTATGGCAACATAACCAAAGAATGAAAGTAATCAAACTTTGGATTTTACACAGATTATATCGTATATATCAACTCACACTAGTGTCAAAGGAAGGAAGACGAATATGATTCCCAAAATAATCCATTATTGTTGGTTTGGAGAAAGTAAAATACCTCCATTAATACAGAAATGTATCAAATCATGGAAAAAACATCTGCCCGATTATGAATTTAAATTATGGAATGAAGAAAACTTTAATGTAAACAGTACCTTATGGACTCAGCACGCATACGAACTAAAAAAATATGCTTTTGTGTCAGATTACGTCAGATTAAAAGCACTTTACGAGTACGGTGGAATTTATCTAGATACAGATATAAAAATACTAAAATCATTTAATCCACTACTTAAAATGAAGGATTCATCGGGTTTGAAGATGTAAAAGGAAATGTCATTGCATCATGTGTAATTGCTGCAAAGCAATTACACCCTTTCATCAAGAGTGTATGCAATATTACAACCAAGATTTCACGATAGAAATTATCAATAAGAATGAAGCCAATGTTATAGACATTACACAAAGATTGATAAAAAAAGGTATGCAACTTGGAGGTGGCGAACAAGTAATCAATGAAATGCACATATATCCAAGAGAGTACTTCTGTCCAATGGATTTTTGGGGAAATTGGAATAAAACAGCCAACACATATTGCATACATTTGTTTAACGGCTCTTGGTTGCCTGACAGTGAAATGAAAAAGCTAAATAAACGAAAAACATGGTATTTTAAGCTATGTAAATGGATATATGTGCACATTGGTTTACAAAAGTTAAAAAGCAGTCTAAAGCGATGAAAAATATTGTTCTCGACCTCATATACATAATATTAAACTATTTTGTATGCTATGTGCCATGCTGGCATTTCCGTAAACTATGCTATCAACTATTAGGTATGAAAATAGGTCAAGGCTCTCGAATTTTAATGGGAACAACTATCATCAAACCTTGGAAAATAAAAATAGGAAAAAATTCAATTATCAATGAAAAATGTCATTTAGATGCACGAGGTGGAATTATTATCCACAATAATGTGTCTATTAGCATATATACCGTTCTCATCACAGGAAGTCACAATGCGCAATCGCCCACATTTGAATTCTTAGAAATGCCTATACACATAGAAGATAATGTATGGATAGGTGCACGCTCAATCTTATTGCCTGGAAGTTATTTAAAAACATCATGCTTGATTGGTGCTGGAAGCACTGTGAGAAAAGGAGAATATCAAATTGACGGTTTTTATTCTGGTGTACCAGCTACATATGTAAAACAACGAAACTTAAAAGGACTCTACCAACAACAATGGAATCCTTGGTTTAGATAAATCTAATGGAATGCAAAAGAAAATTCTTATCACATTTTTATTCAAAGAAGGTGCTGGCCCCGTATTTACCTTGGAAATGTCTCGTGGATTGGCTCAAAATGGTTGCGAAATACACGCGTTACTTTCTTCTAAAATATCCAACAGAAAGGATTGGGAAAATGAGAAATCATTCAAAAGTGTAACTTTCATAGAAACGGGCACCCGTAAAACCGCTATCCAAGCAACCTTATCTTTCTTCTTCAATGAGAAATATAAGTTGAAAAGGATGTTTCAAAAAAAAACATTCGATTATATCATCAGTACATTCTATCATCCTTGGAGCACAACGGTATTCAAATGTTTTGAAGCAAGAAAAAAAATAGTTATCTGTCACGACCCTATACATCATTCGGGTGTCGGATTATTGGAAAAATGGATGACTACTCACTACATCAAAACAGCTAGTGATATTATAGTGCTTACGCAAAGTTTTATTCCAATCATTGAAAAACGATTCGGTTATAGCAAAGAACATATTCACTATATGCCACATGGAAGAATGAGTACATATAAGCAACAAAACACAACCGCACCTCAAACCGACTGCAAAAACATTAATTTTCTCTTTTTCGGGCGCATTGAAGAATATAAAGGTCTCCATATCTTAGGAAAAGCCTACAAAAAACTTGTACAATCGTATTCGAACATTTCAATGACGGTGGCGGGAAGTGGAGATTTCAGCAAATACGATTCAATGTTCAAAGAATTGCCACAAGTAGACATTGTCAATCGATATATTGAAGATAAAGAAATAGACAACTATTTCAGTATTCCTAATACAATTTTAGTGCTACCCTATTTAGATGCCAGCCAATCAGGAGTTATTCCCGTTGCCTTGGAATACAAAATACCCATCATCGCCAGTGACGCTGGTGGATTGAAAGAACAAATGAATAATGGTGACTTTGGATTATTTTTTCAACCGGGAAATGCCAATGCACTCATGCAACAGATGGAATACGCCGTTAAGCATCCTGAGTTTTTGGCAATAGAAAAGAAAAAGATGGCTGAATATCTGAAGACCTTGAATTGGGATGTCGTCACTCGGAAGGTAATTCAAATTTAAATGAAAAACAGACAAATGAACATTGGATATATTCATTTAGACTATGGGGAATGGACTACCGGAAGTTATAACATCCAAGAAATCGGATTGGCAAAAGCCTTGGAACAGATGGGACACCAAACAACGATTGTGTACTGGATGTCTACCAAAGACAAGCGATGCGGTACGGAAGTAAACACGACCGCTAATATTAAGAAAGTGTACTTACCCTATAAAAGAAGATTGGTACACCACGTATGGCCTGATTTTTCATTGTTACTAACACTTGGCATCGATGTGTATCACTTGCAAAGCGACAACTTGCTTTGTGTACCGGAAGCCGTGAACTTCTGCCTAAAACACGGTCTGAAACATTATTGCTACGTAGGTACAGTACATAGCTCTTCGCCTAGAGCAATTTCACGCTGGATAATGGACAAGTTAAGCAGCAGAAACTTTTCCGCATTCAGAAAAACAAAAGTCTTTTGTAAAACTCCAGCTGTAGTAAATGAGTTAAAGCAAAAAGGGGTAACAAGTGCAGAATGGGCGCCTGTAGGCTTAGATACGGATATTATTCCATTGGCGACAAGCTCTAAAGAACGACAAAGGGCAGAACTGAAATTACCTGAAGATAAAAGTATCGTATTCTTGGTGTGTGCATTAAGACCGGACAAGCATCCGATGGATATTTTTCCCTTAGCAGAAAGATTAGGAGACAAATACTTATTAGTGCATGCAGGAGCCCTTTGGATGCAAACAGAGGAATATATGGCCAAATTAAAGTCAAGTGAGAAATATAGCAATATATTATTCATAGGGAAACTTCCAAATGAAAAAATCCATGCATATTATGAAGTTGCTGATTATGTGATAAATTTCAACCCCAATGAAATTTTCGGAATGGCAATTCTTGAAGCAATGTACCATAATGTAACAATAGTAGCGCGACATGCACCCGGCCCAGACTGTATCATAGAAAACGGGAGAAGTGGGTTCCTATGCAACTCAGTGGAAGAAATAGCCCAAACAATACTCTCCGGTAAAAAAGTTCAAAATGCACGAAAACGAATCATAGAATATTTTACATGGGAATCAACCGCTAAAAAGTTTTTGGATTATATACAACACTAAAACTACTAATATATGCGTATATTCCACATTATCACTCATTTTGATATAGGAGGGGCAGAAAGAGTAGCTGTCAACATTGCCAAGTCACAAACTACAGGGATGGAATATCATCTTGTGGAAGTAGTACGTGGAAACGGAGAATTCAGCCAGGCTTTCATTAAAGAACTGCATGATTGCGGTATTTGTTTCCACCGTTCGCATATTACAAACAATAAAATCGCTATTTTATTGTTTCCTCTATGGTTTGTATATCTGTCACTAAAATGGAAACCACAAGTAATCCATACACATACAGAAATTCCAGACCTCAGCATATACTTATGGAACAAAATATTCGGTTGGATGTTTCCATCCATAAAATATGTACGAACAATCCACAACACAGAGCTATGGAATCAATGGGCCCAAATAGGCAAAAAAGTTGAATATTTTTATTCTAAAAAGCATGCCAATATAGCCATCAGCGAGTCAACACAACAATGTTATCAGCATATTTATGGAGAGACACCACAAATCATATTCAATGGATTGCAATCTGTAGAACAGAAAAAATTCAACCACATCATAGCGGACAAAATAAATATCTTATTTGCCGGCAGATTGGAATATCAAAAAGGAGTAGATCAGCTGATAGAAGTCGTAAAAGCATTAAAAGACAATCCTAAGTTTTACTTTCACGTTGTGGGAAATGGCTCAATGAAAGAGAAAGTACACAAGGCTTTAGAGCCACTATCTAATGCATCTCTTTATGACAAGATTTTCGGACTGAACCAATACATAGGAGATTTTGATTATTTATTTATGCCCTCAAATCACGAAGGCCTTGCCTTAATGCCTATCGAGGCAAGTTTGGCACACACGCCGACCATTATCAATAGCTGCCCCGGTTTAAAAGACACATTGCCTGAAACATGGCCTTTAAAAGTAAATGACAACAAAGTGGATGATTTTATCAGACTAATTTTATCCTTAGAAGACACAACGTATTATGAGGAATACGCAAGCATAGCATACAGGTATGCGAAAACAAATTTTTCTATAGAAAAAATGCAATTTGAATATGAACAAATCTACAAAATATAGCAAAGTCCTATTTATCCTCCACATGCCTCCACCAGTACATGGTGCATCCATGGTAGGAAAATACATACATGACAGTAAAATTATAAATAATGCCTTTGAATGTCATTATCTAAATCTTGCATTAGCAAAAGATCTGGATGATATTGGTAAAGGAGGAATAAGAAAACTGAAAGAGTTCTATAAGCAACTAAAACAAATTAGGAAACAAACAAAATTAATAGTGCCACAACTTTGTTATGTAACTCCTAACGCAAAAGGTGGTGCTTTCTACAAAGATTTTTTGTAGTTATGCTTTTAAAATGATGAGACAAAACATCGTTGTACATTATCACAACAAAGGCATAGCTACCAGACAAAATAGATATTTTGATAATCTATTATATAGCACTTTTTTCAAAAATCTGAAAGTTATTCTATTGATAGAAAATTTATATCAAGACATAAAGAAATACGTAAATTACAAAGACGTTTATATCTGCCCCAATGGAATACCTACCCATGAAAATCTACCTACAGCTCCTCAAAAAGAATTTAACATTCTATTTTTGTCAAATATGATAAAAGAAAAAGGTGTATGGGATTTAGTAGAAGCGTGTGCGATATTACAAAAAAAAGGAAAGCCTATAAAATGCCATTTTGTAGGAAAATGGAGTAATATTACAGAAGATAGGTTTAAAGACGTAATAAACAAACAGAACCTTAAAGAATGTGTATTTGCCCATGGAGCAAAATATGATAATGAAAAAGACGCATTTCTGCAAAAAGCCGATATATTTGTTTTTCCTACCTATTACGATAATGAATGTTTCCCATTGGTGCTATTGGAAGCCATGGAACAAAGCCTCCCCTGCATCAGCACAAACGAGGGAGGAATACCCGGTATCATAGAGGAAGGCAAAACCGGATTTATCGTGGAAAAACATAGTCCGCAACAGCTGGCAGAAAAGATAGAATATTTAATAGACCATCCCATGATATGTGCTGAAATGGGTAAAGCCGGTAAAGAAAAATTTCAAAGGGAATTCACTTTGGAAAAGTTTGAGAACCGGATGAAAGATATTTTAAAAGAATGTATAGCTTCATACAAGAAGTAAATAGAAAAAATTAATTTTATAACTAGGGTATTAGTCATGTTAGAAAAAAATGCAAAGATTTTTATAGCAGGGCATCGTGGTTTAGTAGGTTCCGCCATCTGGAACAACCTGCAACAAAGAGGTTACACAAACTTAGTAGGACGCTCACACAAAGAACTGGATTTGCTGGACGGAACCGCCGTAAAGAAATTTTTCGATGAAGAACGACCGGAAGCGGTGGTACTGGCTGCTGCCCATGTGGGTGGCATTATGGCAAACCTGCAATACCGGGCGGACTTTATCTATCAGAATCTGCAAATCCAGCAGAACGTAATCGGTGAGAGTTTCCGTCACGGAGTAAAGAAGCTGCTCTTCTTGGGAAGCACCTGCATCTACCCGCGTGAAGCTCCGCAGCCCATGAAGGAAGAAGTGCTGCTGACCTCTCCGCTGGAATACACCAACGAGCCGTATGCCATAGCCAAAATAGCCGGGCTGAAGATGTGTGAAAGCTTCAACCTGCAATACGGAACCAATTACATAGCCGTGATGCCTACCAACCTATATGGACCGAACGACAACTTCCACCTGGAAAACAGCCATGTACTGCCTGCCATGATTCGCAAGATTTACCTTGCCAAATGCCTCAACGAAGGGGACTGGGATGCTGTGCGCAAAGATATCGACCTGCGTCCGGTGAAAGGGGTAAACGGCAGCTATAGCAACGAGGAGATTCTGGCAGAGCTTGCCAACTTCGGAATAACCCCGGAAGCGGTCACCTTGTGGGGAACCGGCAAACCGTTGCGTGAATTCCTATGGAGCGAAGAAATGGCAGATGCCAGTGTACATGTACTGCTGAATGTGGACTTTAAAGACACATATGCTCCGGACAGTAAAGAAATACGCAACTGCCACATCAATGTGGGCACCGGAAAGGAACTCAGCATAAAGGAAACGGCTGAAAAGATTATAGCTGAAATAGGATTCAAAGGTGAGCTGCGATGGGATGCATCGAAACCGGACGGCACACTGCGCAAACTGACGGATGTGACCAAACTGCATAACCTGGGATGGCATCACAAAATAGAAATAGACGAAGGAATACACCGTTTGTACGAATGGTATCTGAAAGGTATCTGCATCAATCATCAGACCAACTAAATTACATTTTTCACATTCCTCTTGTATATTACACACATAATCTTTACATTTGCGCAGTTTTCGGACATATTGCATCGTTCCGTTCAAAAATACCTTTCCATGTGACGGGCGACAGCGTAGCGTACTCTGCGGAAAATTATACTCCTTTTTACATGTTGAAGTTAAAGACGATTTCGCTTCTGGAACACAGAAGTGAGCTTGACGCATTGCCCGAAGGCAAACTGCTGATTAACACCATCAATGCGCACTCGTATAACACAGCATTGAAAGATCCTGCCTTTACAGAAGCTTTGCTGAGGGGAGACGCATTGATTCCGGACGGAGCAAGCATTGTACTGGCATTCAAACTCCTGAGACATGAGAAGATAGAGCGCACAGCGGGATGGGACTTGTTTCTGTACGAAATGGATAAGCTGAACCGGAAAGGAGGAACCTGCTTCTTTCTGGGAAGTAGCGAAGACACCTTGAGGAAAATAAAGGTAAAAGCTGTCCGGTTATATCCCAATATCCGGGTAGAAACCTATTCCCCACCCTACAAGCCGGAATTCACCCAAGAAGACAATCAAGCCATGATAGCCGCCGTAAACCGGGCACAGCCGGATTTGCTCTGGGTGGGCATGACCGCTCCCAAACAAGAGAAATGGACTTATGCACACCTAAAAGAACTGGAGGTAAACGGTCCCATCGGTACTATTGGCGCTGTGTTCGACTTCTTTGCCGAAAACGTGCAACGTGCTCCCGTATGGTGGCAGGAACACGGGTTGGAATGGCTGTACCGGCTGATAAAGGAACCCAAAAGAATGTGGAGAAGATATATCATCGGGAACTGCTTATTCTTATGGAATATCACAAAAGAGAAATTTACATCATAACATAAATAAAAACTGATTTTAAAACCCGAATCATGGATAAGAAAATAGCATTGATTTCAGGCATCACCGGTCAGGACGGTTCATTCCTAGCCGAGTTCCTAATTGAAAAAGGATATGAAGTACACGGCATTCTGCGCCGTTCGTCATCGTTCAACACCGGACGCATAGAGCATCTTTATCTGGATGAATGGGTGCGTGACATGAAGAAGAACCGTCTCGTAAACCTCCACTACGGGGACATGACGGACAGCAGCTCGCTTATCCGCATCATACAGCAGGTGCAGCCGGACGAAATCTATAACCTGGCGGCACAAAGCCATGTGAAAGTATCATTCGATGTGCCGGAGTATACTGCGGAAGCAGATGCCGTAGGCACCCTGCGTATGCTGGAAGCAGTACGTATCCTGGGACTGGAGAAAAAAACGAAAATCTATCAAGCTTCGACTTCCGAACTGTTCGGTCTGGTGCAGGAGGTACCACAGAAGGAGACAACCCCGTTCTACCCACGCAGTCCATATGGTGTGGCCAAGCAATACGGCTTCTGGATTACGAAGAATTACCGGGAAAGCTACGGCATGTTCGCTGTAAACGGCATTCTCTTCAACCACGAAAGCGAACGGCGCGGAGAAACCTTCGTGACACGCAAAATTACACTGGCGGCAGCACGTATAGCCCAAGGATATCAGGACAAGTTATATCTGGGTAACTTGAATTCGCTGCGCGACTGGGGATATGCCAAAGATTACGTGGAGTGCATGTGGCTGATTCTGCAGTACGACACTCCGGAGGATTTTGTCATAGCTACCGGAGAATATCATACCGTACGTGATTTCACTACACTTGCCTTCAAGGAAACCGGTGTGGAACTGCGTTGGGAAGGAGAAGGTGTGAATGAAAAGGGCATTGATACCAAAACCGGTAAAGTGCTGGTGGAAGTGGATCCCAAATACTTCCGTCCTGCCGAAGTGGAACAACTGCTGGGCGACCCGACCAAAGCCAGAACACTGCTGGGTTGGAATCCACGCAAGACTTCTTTTGAAGAACTGGTGAAAATCATGGTGACACATGACATGGCATTTGTGAAGAAGCTCTATATGAGGGCACAAATGGATGGTTAAAACACTTCCCAGACATGCTGAAAACGAAAATGAGAAAATGGTGCCTGCTCCTACTGCTGCTTGGTTGCAGCATGGGAGTGCAGGCCCAATATTCCATGGGCAACACCGGACTGCTGAACATCCCGACAGCAGATATGCAGGAGACCGGTACTTTTATGGGGGGCGGCAATTATCTTCCGAACGGCATGACACCGTTTAACTTCAACACTGGAAATTATTTCGTTAACATCACATTCTTATCCTTCCTGGAATTGAGTTATCGGTGTACGCTACAAAAAGCTAAACGTTACGATGGGAAAGAAGGATATTTCCATCAGGATCGATCTATGACTGCACGTGTACGTCCACTTAAAGAAGGTAAATTTCATCCAAGCTTATTACTTGGTGTAGATGATCCTTTCAAAAATACGGGAATAAACTATTTTGCTACTGTATATGGTGCATTAACTAAAAGGTTCTCTATTGCAAAAGGAGATAGGCTTGCACTGACTGCCGGTTACTATTTCCCACTGAACGACCATAGCATAAAGGATGGTCCCTTCGGAGGCATCAGCTACTCCCCTGCTTTCTGCCGGGAAATGACTGTCATGGCCGAATATGATTCGGAAGGTTTCAATGTGGGAGCCGCCGCCAGATTATGGAGGCATCTCTCCATCCATGTGTTTACCAGAGAATTCAACAGCATATCGGGAGGAATACGGTATGAATGCAGGTTGTTGCACTAAGAGAGAGATAAGGGATGAAGGATTAGGGATTGGAGAGTAGGATGAAAAACAAGAGAAAAAGCGGTTTGAAGTGGATACTGGCAGTATGGTTCTGTAGTATTTCTGCAACGGTGGATGCCCAAGTGACAGAGAGCTTGAAAGCTATCGGAATGGAAAACATCCGATGTGCACAGACACCGGGAATGACCACTGTAAGTTTTGAGAACAACGTATATAGAAGTACCTACACCGGAGTGGGCAAAGCCATAGATGCCTGCTTGGGAAGCAAGACGAAGGGCGATTTGCAATTGGTGGTACTGGAAAACCGGATTCCCAGGCTTTGCATCAATCTGCCGGATACATTGACGGAAGCATACAGAAACGGGGAAATCAACCTGACACAAGTATATCAGCAAATGGGGATTACAGTAGATACGGATCCTGCCATGAAGGCATTGAAAAATGCCGGTCAGGAAGAAGTGCCGTCTGCCTGGAAGATGGATTTGGTGATATACCCCGATTTGTTTTTGGAGAACAATACGTTTGACGAACTGTATACATATGCCATCAACCTGAATCCGGCAGTGGAAATGGCTCTATGGAAAGGTGGGAAAATGACCGCACAAGTGATACTGCCCGTAGCCACCAATCTGAGTGGAGAGATGAAACGGATAAGACCGGGAATCATAGCTCTATCGCAGGATGTACGCTTCAGGCACAACATCTTCGGGAAAATGACGGTGGGTAACTTCACCAACAACAGATATGGTGCACAACTGGAAATAAAATACCGCACCAACAACGGACGTTGGGAACTGGGCGGAACGGCAGGCTCCACCGGTTTCTCCGCCATCACCCGGGAAGACGGCTGGTATATAGGCAGAAAACAGCGTATCAATGCCTCACTGAATGCTTCGTACTACGAACCACGCCTCAACTTGCAGTTCGACTTGAAAGCAGGAAGATATATTTACGGTGATTATGGAGTGAGAGGAGACTGTACGCGGCACTTCGGAGAGTATGCCATCGGCTTGTATGCCCTTTGTACAGACGGAGAGATAAACGGAGGATTTCATTTTGCCATCCCCCTGCCGGGAAAAAAATGGAGTAGAAAAGGATTCTTCAGAGTAAAACCGGCTGACTACTTTGCATGGGCATACGGCATGGTGGCAGATGGAGAGTACATAGAAAAACAACTGGGAAAAGTTACAGTACACGCCCTAACGAAAACCGGAGCAGCAACTTCTACCAGCCGGACTATATACGCTATTTCCTCATAAAGGAGCAACAAAAGGAAAAATCGGAATAAGTATAATTTAAACAGATTAGTTTTATCAAATGACGAAAATTATGAAAAGAAAAGTTTATTTTTAGGAGGTGCATTGATGTTTGCAATGACCTTCAGCACAACAGTCCTTACATCTTGCCACGATGACGACAAGAAGTATGAAGAAGTGGAAGACCCGCTAAGAAGTCAAACAGCCTACTACATTGCAGGTACCATTACCGATGCCAACGGTCCATTGTCAGGAGCCACCGTAAAAAGCGGCGAATACTCTGCCACAACCGATGCAAAAGGCGTATACTCACTGACTGTGAACAAAACCGGCATCTACACGCTCACCGTAACAGCTGAAGGACATGATGACTACGAGGCCACAGCAGAATTTACAGACGGAACAGCCAACCACAGCCTGATGGTGGTAAATGTAAAAATGTCAACAACCATAGAATTCGGCGAGATGCAGGAGGCTGACGGAAGCACCATTGAGGCTCCGAAAATAGAAAATCCGGAAAAAGAGAATGCCGCCACCATCAACATACCCACCGGAGGTACGGAAGAAAACACCAAGATTGCAGCCGTCGTGTTTGAAGAGGCACGTGAGGCCAATCCGGCAACTTCCACACAACCGGAAGCATCAAAGGCTTCTGTAAATAACGTAGCCATCAAGACAGAGCCGGCTGACGCTGTTGCCAAGGAAGATATCATCATTGCCATTCCCAATCCGTCGACTGATGCCAACCTGGGCTATTTTGATCCGGAAAACATGGAAGTGGAATCCAGCGAGGCGCCTGCAACCAGAGCCGCTGCTAAAACCGTGGGATTCAACAATAACAATTACATCATCACCATTCCGCAAGGCGAGAAGATAGCCGGCAAATATTCACCTAGAGTGAAATTCACCAAACAAGCTGCCGCCAGTGTAGCAGACGGCTACAACGAAGTGAATGGAAAAGCCGAGGTAATCAAGATTGAGAACAGAGATTACGATGCGCTGGAAAATATCACCCTGACCCTTAAAATCAAGAACGGATGGGACTATACCGTTTCTCCGGCTGAAGCGCTGAAAGCTGCAGGAGCATCCGATGCACTGGCCACATACATCAACAACTACATTGAAACTGAAGAGGGAGGTACGAACGGTTCTTATGAAATTGAACAAAAGCTGACTGCAAGTGTCAGTGGCAACCATGTACTGCTATATGGCAGCAAACGCATGGTACGCGTGAAAACATATACCTTTAAAGTAGTGGTAGGCAACCAGAGCAAAGACGTAAAAGTAGAGCTGAAAAGCTACACGGGACATCAGGAAGAATATTCAAACAATCCGGTCAGCCAGCACTCTGGCGGCACCACAGGCGGTCAAGGATAATTTTCTCCACAGTCTGAAACCAATAAAAGCTATTCATTTATGACCATAGCCGTTGATTTTGACGGTACCATTGTAGAACACCGCTACCCCCGGATAGGAGAAGAAATTCCCTTTGCCATCGCTACGCTGAAGATGCTGATAAACGAGCATCACCGGCTGATTTTATGGTCGGTACGTGAAGGGAAGCTCCTGGAGGAAGCTGTGGAATGGTGCAGGGAACGGGGTGTGGAATTCTATGCCGTCAACCGGGACTATCCGGAAGAAGACATCGCACACACCGGTTTTTCACGCAAAGTAAAAGCCGATCTCTTTATCGATGACCGCAACCTGGGCGGACTGCCCGACTGGGGAAGCATTTACCGCATGATACATGACGGAGTGACCTACGAAGAACTGTTCCGCGAAAACAGTGAACCGGTCCGGCAGAAAAAGAAGGGCTTTTGGGCACGTTTGAAAAAATAATATCCGAATGAGATTTTTGACTTATGTCAATTCATAACCCGCAAAAACCTTCTAATTTTGTACTCGAAATAGAGAAAGATTAGTTTTTATAAGAGTAAAGAGATTAGTTTTTAGGGTGCACTAAAAAAATAGGCAATATCCACAATGGTTATTGCCTATTTTTATATATAGCCGGAAGCCAAGTACATCAATACAGACTTCCCAGGCCGACTTCCGTAAAGAGTTTCGCCAACTTTTCCACCACCGGTTTCATATAACGTTCTCCTTTCTCGGCAGAAGCTTTTTTGGGGTTCCCTACCCCGCTGTCGACTGTAGCCTTATCCCAATGGCGGGGAGCCCAGCCAACCTTTTCATTCAAGGAAGGAATGGCAAACGGTTGGGACTCTCCGTCACCGGCCTCAGCCAGATTCACCAGCTCGGGATGGTAATGCATCATGACGGAAGTCTCAGACTCGCCGGCATGGTCGTCGACAACAGCCTCAAAGTAGTCTTTGGGAGGGACGATGCTGAACCAGTCGGCAGCGATAATCAGAAAATCGGGATACACAAACGCCAGGTCACGAATCATTCCCTTGAAGTTGTTGCCGCCATGACCGCTGAGAATAATCAGCTTACGCATGCCTTGTGCATAGAGGGAAGCAACTATGTCTTCCAGAATGGCCTGCTGGGTGGAATAGCGGGTATGGATGCAGAACGGAAGTTCGCGCTGCCCCGGATTGTGTGCACCGAAAGGTACGGGAGGCATCACCATACAGCGTACACCGGAATTCTGCAAAGCCAGTGCAGCCGCATCTACGGCAATATCATGCGGCAGAATACAATCAGTGAGATAAGGCAGATGCAGATTATGGGGCTCCGTAGCTCCCCAAGGTAGGATGACAACGTCATACTTCACTCCTTTCACCTTTCCATAGCAGGAAACAGTAAGGTCAATTTCTCTTTTTTCCATGATAGTTTATTTTGGGGGTAAATCTTTACCGCAAAAATAAACATTATTCCGTCACATTGAACCTATTGCCGGCGATATTCTTTAGGTGACATGCCGGTGTGATGCTTGAAATACTTACCAAAGAAGGACTGGTTGGCAAAATGCAGCTCGTCCGCAATTTCCTGAATGCTCATTTCGGAAGACTTCAACAAGGCTTTGGCTTCCAAAACTACGAGACTGTCAATCCATTCGCCTGCCGTCTTTCCGCTGATTTCTTTCACTACGGTGGAAAGGTGCTTGGCGGTGAGGAACATCTTATCGGCATAATAGGACACACTTCGCTCTTCTTTATAAGACTCTGAAACGGCACGGATAAAGCGCTCGAACAAGTCTTCCTTCCTGCTTTTGGGAATGCGTTCCTGAACGACATGCCCTTGATAAATGTTATATATCTCATAAAAAAGGGCCAACAGCAACCCCTGGGTGATTTCCTTACGGAAAGGGTTGTCTTTCAGCTTCACCTTGCTCCAAAGAAAAGAGTGATACTCCTGAAATGATTGGGATTCCTCCGGAGTGATGTGGACAAAAGGCCGTTCCTTAATCATAAAGAACATGGGGAAAAGCTGCTGCATGGTAGGTATCACCATATCCATAAAGTCCTTTGAAACGGCAATGAAAAGTCCGGAAAAATCTTCGGAGCGTTCCCGTTGCAGAACAATCTGGTCGGGAAGAATAATGCCCAACATACCTTCCCGCATTTCACATTGCTGCAGGTTGAGTTCCAGTTTGCACCACCCTTTCAAACAGACAGTCAGGCAAGCAGCATTCAAACGGGTGGGATAAGAGCTCAAAGGCATATCCTTGATGTCATTAAAAATAGCAAAATCATTGCCGATGAAATCAATCATCGGCAAATGATGTATCTGGGAAATGTCTACATTCCGTATTCTCTTAGTATCCATGGTTTTTGTGCTTTGGCGACAAATGTAGGACTATTTTGCGGAATTTAGCTCTAAAAATTCTTAAATGGAAACTTTTAGTTCATTATCTTGAAACCGATAAAAAAGGTTCTCGGCTGCGTCGGTCCGTAGAAATAACCCGCATCGCGGAATTCCCCTTTATCCAGGTCTTTCTGGAAACTGTTAAAGATATTCTGTACACCCGTATTCAACTGAAGCTTGATATGGTCGTGAAGCACAAACGTATAGTTCAACTTCACATTCAGATCCAGAAATTGGGGAGTATGCTCCATGCGGTCTGAAGTGATATTACAGAAGGCACCCTCGGGAGCATCTTCCGGTGCGTAGTGCGGAACAATCATCTTTCCCGTATAAGTGCCGGAAAGAGAGAAATCAAAATTCTTTACCGGTGCGGAAGAGAAAGTGAAGTACCCGTAATAATCCGGTGTACGGGGCATGCGCTTAGTGGTAAGGTCTTTTCCGTCCACCTTTGTCCAAGCTTCCTCATGGGTATAGCGGCTGCGCTGTGCCGTAAATCCGAGTTGGAACTGCGCCTCCTTACCATGGGCAATCCTCGCATCCAGATTGGCACCATATACACGTGCACCGTTTCCGTTGCGGCGCTCCTTAATAACATCCCCTACTTCGTTCTTGCCGATATCTTCGAGCACAAAGACATGGCGCAGGTCTGTATAGAAACCTTCCACCAGAATGTTTGCCTGCCAGTGCCCCAAATGGGCAGTCCAGTCTACCGAACCGCTGTAACTGTTGGAACGCTCTTCACGCAGATTGTCGGACAGTTTGATTTGGACACCCTTACCGCCTACTGCCGTTACGTGCAAGTCCTCATCGTATGCCTGCGGAGCACGGAAACCGGTAGAATAAGTCAAGCGTGCCTGAAAATCATCTGTCGGCTTGTAGAGCAGGTTGACGCGAGGACTGAAAATAAGCTTGTCAATCAGGTTGTGCTTGTCCAGACGGGCGCCGACCAACATGGTCAGTACATTCATTTTCCACTCATTCTGCACGAAAGCACTGGCAATGCGGACATCCTGCTCCATGTCACGATGATAGCCGGTCATAATGTCATGCAGGGAGTTGTTCTGATATTCCAGTCCGCTGGTGAAGGTAGCGGGAGCAAAGAAACAGTTGTCCATATTGCCTACATACATGCCACCGGCAACCCAAGTCAAGTCTTTCGTCTTGCCGTAGGCATTCATGTCCTTTTGGGCACCATAGTAACTGTTGCGATCGGTGTGCTGGATGGAGGTGTAAGCTGAAATCTTATGCTTGTACTCTTTCCAGAATAAATCGTAGCTCACGCCTCCGCTATTGATGATATGCTTGGTCTGCTCGGTAATGTCCGTCTCATGCGGCTGCAAATCAAATTTATTACCTCCGCGACGAAGTTCGTTAGTAGTATGGTATTCCAGATTGATGCGGCTGAAATGCGTAGGACGGTAATAGGCACGGAAACCGAAGGTATTCATGTTCAGCTTGCCCAGCTCGGAAAAGCCATCGCCATCGCGGTCGTAGGGGTTACGGTTGCGGTAACTCTCATAAAGGGCAATGCCGTAGGAGTTATCTTTGGCAACCAGCGATACATTGCCACCCATATATTGCTCCCAGGACTTGCCGTCCATATTGGAGAACATACTCGATACCTGGAAGGAATTGTTGATGGGATCTTTGGTTATGATGTTGATGGTGCCTCCCACAGCATTAGCTCCAAACAAGGCAGAGCCTCCACCACGCACCACTTCTACCCGTTCAATCATGTTCACGGGGATTTGCTCCAGTCCGTACACACCGCTCAATGCACTGATGATGGGACGGCTGTTTATCAATATCTGCGAATACGGACCTTCCAAGCCATTGATGCGCACCTGGGGGAAACCACAGTTCTGGCAGTTGTTCTCCACACGCAAGCCCGACTGGTAGTTCAGTGTCTTGGCAAGGTCGGTGGAGTTGACCATCTCGAACAATTTGGTACTCATCACATTCACGACTACCGGAGCTGCCTTGCGGCTTACCTCGTTGCGGTTGGCAGATACCACCACTTCATCGGTCATAAAACTCTCCTCTTCCATCGGGAAATGTATGACGGCAGTAAAGTCCTTGCTCACCGTCACTTCCTTCTCTTGGGTCTTATAGCCCACGGCAGACACACGGAGCTTGTATTTTCCCGCCGGAAGCTTGCGGAACTCAAATTGTCCTTCTTCATTGGAAACCGTTCCCTGACCGCTGCCGATAATCAAAACCGTGGCATACGGTATATTTTCCTCCGTACCTTTCACTATCACATGGCCGGAAATCATATTGCCTTCCTTTATAGGATTTACGGCAAAAGCTACGCTGGCACTTACCACTGCAAGTACCAACGCCAAAATGTATTGTTTCATCAAATTAGCGCTCTAAATAAAAAAATAATTCAAGTCTGAAAAAAGATAATAATCCGACATACCGCACTTCTTTCACTGAAATACCGGACATTCGAGACTAAAACACCTGGTATCTACATGCAAAAAATCCAGGCGTTTTTAAACCTAATGACTATGAAAAAAGAGCGGGAGGAGCGCGAAGGGAAAGAGTACGTATAACTTCCCCCTTTACAGTAGGCGTTGCCGGTTTGGCTCTGAGCATGGACAGCAAAGGACGCATCGGGTGCTGAACCTCATACACATCCACCCCGGAAGAGTGGAATACCGACAGATGCCCGATAACCAGAAGGGAAGTCTGAGAGTGAGAGTGTGTGCCATGAAAAGGGTGCGAGTGCGTTATCATCACCCCATTCACATAATGGACGTGAGTGAACGCAGTGATACTTGCCTGGTACATGATAAACAGTACCAGCAAGCTCAATGCACCTATAATTTTTTTCTTCTGCTTCACGTCCAAAAACTTATACTATAGATTTTGAGCCGCAAAGATAGTGAATTATTCTTTAACTTTGCCAAACAAGAACTCATAATCACGCTTGGAAGCCGGAGCCGCCCATTCTTCGGGAATAAACTTCCACTGATTCAGCGCACGCGGTTCAATCACCTTCTTCTGCTCAATGTACTGCATCAGATAATAGCGTAAGTCCTTATCCGTAGAGTGGATGATGCGCTCCTTCAATTCATCCTGCGAGATGCCGGACCCCTTTGTCAGCAATTCGCCGCCACCGTTTCCGCGATAAGAATTCACCGCTACCTTATACATTTTATCCATATCGAACGGGGTACCGTCTGCCATGCTGAGAATGGTTACCTTCTCGCCATCCGGCTTGGTCACATCCACCGTGTAGATAATACCCGCCGCAGAATCGAAGTTGAAGCTGAAATTCTTGAATGAGGCCCTATCCGTAGCACCTTCGCGGCGCTTCTCACGGAAGAGAAGGATATGGTCGTCCGGAGACTTCATCCGATTGGTCCACAAATCATACGACATCTCCAAGGCATCGCGTATCTCCTTTCCCGTCAGACGCATGGTGTAAAGCATATTTTCGTACTTATACAGATTGAACATATCGTTCACAAAAATGTCTCCTTTACGGATTTCCGTATCATAGGACAAAGGAGCCGCAAAAGAAATATCCGCTCCGCTGATTGCCAACTGCAACTCATGAATAAGGTCTATAAAAGCGGAAGAGCCGAAATAGGCAGGACGTGTGGAGATGGTCTCGGTAAAGGAACCTATCTTCTTGGAAACAAAATTCTGCACAGCTTCATTTTCGGGGGCAAAGCGTTGCATGAACTCTTCGCTGACGCCGTAGTCTTGCGTATCGGACAGTATGCCGTCTATCTTCTTGTCTATAACTTTACCATCACGCAGTTTCAAGGTTATATCCACATTACTCACAACGACACCGTTGCTGGCAGGGTCCATCACCAGTACCGAGTCACCGGCTATGTTGCACACCCTCTTGCATTCGCGCGCATGGTCGTGCCCCATCAGGACAATATCGAATCCCGGCACGTTGCACGCCACTTCCACCGAAGCGTTTTCGCGATACTTGCCTCCCATCAGCTGGGCATCCTGGCCGGCATGGAACATACCGATAACCAAATCAGGCTTTTCCTGCTCACGGATAATCTTCATCCATTTGCGGGCAGTCTCCTCCATATCGTCGAAACGCAGCCCTTTCCACAGATTCTCTGAAAGCCATACGGGGATGGCAGGAGTTATCATACCGAGAACCACAATTTTCACTCCGTCACGTTCCAGCACCTCATAGGGTTTGAAATGGGTTTCTCCGGTAGCAGTATCCACAATATTGGCACCCAATATCGGAAAACGGCAGTCACCTGCCCAACGGTCGAAAACGGTACGGCCGGTCTCTACGTCATGGTTACCCATATTGCCGGCATTATACCCCATGAAATTCATCATCTCCGCTGCCAGATGAGGGGCAACGGTATCTATGTAATTATAATAATAGGCTGTGGGCTGTCCCTGCAGAATGTCACCATTGTCCAAGAGAATCAGATTTTTGCCATAAGCCTCACGTTCTTTTTGCACCAAAGCATGCACACGTGCCAGACTGCCGGTTGCCTCCCGGCGGCGTATAAAGTCGTAGGGATAGTAGTTGCCGTGTATATCACTGGTCTGTACGACTTTCAGTTTCACCTCTCTTTCCTGCGCAGGCAGTATGCTTGTCAGGACAAAAATCCAGATAAAAAAACAACTAAATCTTTTCATTATATTTCCTTATTTCTTGTCGGTTCTTATAAGTTCATAGGATGGGTAAACATAAACCGCGCTCCATCCGTATAGGCAGGATCTATCCAAATCTCGCCGCCCCACTTCTCAACGGTCAGCTTACAGATGGACAAGCCCAAGCCGGTTCCCTGCACATATTCGTTCAGCTTCTCGAAACGTTCGAACACCCGTTTCTGTTTGTCCAATGGAATGCCGCAACCAGTGTCAGTCACCGAGAATACTGCAACATTCCTCGCCGTATCCGGCTCCAGCTTCAAGGTTATCGTACCTTCTTTTGTAAACTTGTCCGCATTGGAAAGCAGATTTATCACAACCTGCTGTAAACGCTGCACATCCGTCCGCATCTCCACTACCTCACGTTCACACTCAAATAAGAATTGATTGGTCGACCTGCGTGCCTGGGCCACGGAAGCTACTACCTGCTGGCATATCTGCACTACATTGCAGCTCTCCAAAGAAAGGATGACGCGGTCGGCCTCCAAACGGGACACATCCAATATGTCATTAATCAACCGAAGCAGCAAATCAGAGTTGGTCCTAATAATCTCGAAATAGCCACGCTGTTCTTCTTCCGAGGCTCCTCCGGCAGACAGCACGTCCGAGAAGCCCACAATCGCATTCAATGGAGTACGGATTTCGTGGCTCATATTGGCAAGGAAAGCACTCTTCAGACGGCTGGATTCTTCGGCACGGTCTTTTGCTTCGCGCAAGGCACCCTCGGATACCTCCAGTTCATCCTTCAACTTCTTTGTATGATAATAAAAGTAAAGGGAAACGAACAAACCGCCCAACAGCACCAACAGAACAGCACCGACAGACCAGATATGATACTTGTACTGTTCGTAGAAAGAAGGGGTTACGTTCAGCATCTTTACCGGCTGCGGAAGGCCGGTGATATTCAGTTTCTTTTCCTTCACAAGTTTACCGTCCAGTATGGTCTCATTCGGAATGATTTCCATATGGGTCTCACTATCCTGAGGGGTGGTCAGCAGGCGGTAGGACTGTCTTGCCATCTCCTTGCCCAAAGCACGGTAGGCAGGAACGACACCTGCCACAGCCCAATATCCCAAGCCTACGGAACTGAGCGAGAAAGTGGGCAAAGTGGGAGCTGCTTCCATCATGGCGTAGGTTGCATTCCGCATGAAGTAACCATCGTTCATGTCCACACGCCATGTCCCCATCAATATAGCTGTATTTTCCGGTAACTCATGCAATCTGTCACAAATGGTATATATGGTATGGACGCGTCCGTCCAGCAGAATCAGGTTGAGTTCCGGAAACTTCTGCATCTCCTTCACTACATAGGCTTGCATGGCAACGCCGCCATAACTGTTGTCTGAGACAAAAGCGATATTCTTGGTGCCGGGATACATCTGCTTTATCATATTGATGTTGGCCTCCACATCATACTCATAAACGAAGCCAGCCTTGATAGGCGAACTGGGGAAATCCGTGAAGAAGTCGACGGATTCGGGCATCCAGGTCTTTAAGTCGACCGTATCGCCCGGCAACAATATGGCGTTACGGCTGGACAATGCACTTACGACCGGAGTATTGCCGCGTATAGAGTCGGGCAGAGAAAGATAGGCAGCCCAAGCCTCCTGCCCAATAAGGACGGTCAGCGCCGGACTGTTATCGCCCTGGTATTTGGACAATAGCTCCACCATCCTCCGTTCCCAAAGGGGAGATTCGGAGAAGCTTTTGCAGTTCATGTTTTCCAATGCGATGGTGTTTGTCCCGCCCAGGCGTTGGAACTCCTCCATAAAGTCTGAGATGTTGCCGGAAGTACGGCCAGCATCCGGGTTATAGGAACTGATAATCAGTATCGGATGCTCCCCCGTAATAGAGAACACTGGTAACAGACAGCAGAATAATGCTATGATACATGACGATATGGTACGAAACACATCAGTCATGAAGGTCATAGTCATTAATGCCATAAAGTATGGCGTAGGACTTTGCTAAATTTGCTTTTTCAAATTTAGCCATAAATGTGGTGTCACTCTCGGCATTGGTATCACGATGTTTTGCTTCGTTAAAGTCATAAATATCCTTCAGGCCTACGGGAACGCCCTCCTCATCAAAGAAGATTGTCGCACAGCCCAAGGCATAATCAAATTCATCATTCTCATAGAAAGAGATGGTTTGGGAATAATAGACCTTTCCTTTAATGATTACCTTCTGTGGGCCATGAAACAGCTTCTCGCTTGCCGCACGCGAGGCAACAGCCGCTTTCGCAATCCGCTCAAAGACTTCTGACGACACGGTCATAGTTTGACCTTTTTTTGTAAAATACCAAAGCAGGCATTGTTTTCAAAATCGCTATTCACTTTTGCCATGAAATGCTTCAATACCTCCTCAAGGTTTTGCCGAAATGTGTTTGAGCCTCATTTTCGGCTGCTTTCACTAACGTATTGATAAATGTAGTGAGCATTTTATCTAAAATCGATTGACCTTTAGCTTCTTCCATATTTATTGTTTATTAGTTCGTTATAGTTGACAAACTTCGCAATAATAAATGATTTTTCCAAGAATATGGGATTTATTTTCGTACGACGATTGTTTTCGTACTTTTGGCATCCATTATAAAAAGAGAGAACCGATGATACAACATTTCCACCGCATGATATCTGTCGCCCTCGGCATATCAGAGAAACAAATAGCACAGACCCTCGGACTACTGAACGATGGTGCCACCATCCCCTTCATCAGCCGCTACCGAAAGGAAGTGACGGGAGGACTGGACGAAGTGCAGATTGAATCCATAAAGACCCACTACGAAAAGCTGAACGAAACCGCCAAACGTAAAGAAACCATCCTGAACACCATACAGGAACAAGGCAAACTGACCGCCGAACTTCAGAAACGCATCGAGGAGACTTGGGACAATACCCTACTGGAGGACATCTACCTCCCCTACAAGCCCAAACGAAAAACACGTGCCGAGGCAGCCCGTCAAAAGGACTGGAACCCCTCGCCACCCTGCTGATGCTGCAACGTGAGCCCCATCCGGAGGAACGCGCTGCCGGTTATGTGAAAGGAGACGTGAAGAACGTGGAAGATGCACTGAAAGGTGCCCGTGACATCATAGCCGAGCATGTTAGCGAAGACGAACGTGCCCGAAACAGCGTGCGAAACGCATTTGCCCGCCAAGGCATACTGACCGCCAAAGTAGTGAAAGGCAAAGAAGAGGAAGCGACCAAATACCGTGACTACTTCGACTGCTCCGAATCGTTGAAGCGATGCAACTCCCACCGCCTGCTCGCCATCCGGCGTGCCGAAGCGGAAGGCCTGCTGAAAGTCAGCATCAGCCCGGACGATGAGGAGTGCGTGGAACGGCTGGAACGCCAATTCGTGCGGAGCAACAACCCCTGCGGACAGCAAGTGGCAGAAGCCGTGCAGGATTCCTACAAACGCCTATTGAAGCCATCCATAGAGACGGAATTTGCCACGCAAAGTAAGGAACGTGCTGATGAGGAAGCCATCAAGGTATTTGCCGAAAACCTCCGTCAGTTGTTGCTGGCTTCACCACTGGGGCAAAAGCGTGTGATGGGTATAGACCCCGGATTTCGTACGGGTTGTAAAGTTGTGTGCCTCGATGCACAAGGAAATCTGCTCCACAATGAGAACATCTACCCCCACCCTCCGGTCAGCAAGCAGAAAGAGGCATTTGCCAAGCTGCAAATGATGATAGAGTCTTATAAGATAGATGCCGTTGCCATAGGTAACGGAACTGCCAGCCGCGAGACGGAGGAGTTCTTGAAACATCAGCGCTTCAACCGCGACATACAGATATTCATCGTCAGCGAGCAGGGAGCTTCCATCTATTCGGCCTCTAAAATTGCACGGGACGAGTTTCCCGACTACGACGTCACCGTACGCGGTGCTGTGTCCATAGGCAGACGACTGATGGACCCGCTGGCAGAGTTGGTAAAGATTGACCCGAAATCTATTGGTGTGGGGCAATACCAGCATGATGTGGACCAAACCAAGCTGAAAAAATCACTGGACCAGACCGTAGAAAACTGTGTAAACCTGGTAGGTGTCAACCTGAACACCGCAAGCAGCCATCTGCTGACCTACATCTCGGGATTGGGTCCGCAGCTGGCACAGAACATTGTGAACTATCGTACCGAAAACGGTGCCTTCACCTCGCGCAAGGAACTGATGAAAGTACCTCGTATGGGTGCCAAGGCGTTTGAGCAATGTGCCGGCTTCCTACGCATTCCGCAGGCAAAGAATCCGCTGGACAATACTGCCGTACACCCGGAAAGCTATTGCATCGTAGAACAGATGGCAAAGGACTTGGATTGCAGCGTAGCCGAGCTGATAGCCAGCCGGGAGCTGCGTCTGAAGATTAATCCGGAACGCTACCTCTCCCCCACCGTGGGCATGCCGACACTGAAAGACATCCTGCAAGAGCTGGACAAGCCCGGACGTGACCCACGCGGACCGATAAAAATATTTGAATTTGATAAGAACGTGCGCACCATCAACGACCTGCGCGAAGGCATGGAATTGCCCGGCATCGTAGGAAACATCACCAACTTCGGCGCATTTGTCGATATAGGCATCAAGGAAAACGGACTGGTACACCTCTCCCAACTCGCCGACAGATTCATATCAGACCCTAATGAAGTAGTGTCCATTCATCAACATATACGCGTAAAGGTACTCAGCATAGATATGGACCGGAAACGCATACAGCTGACAATGAAAGGAGTGGAACAGAATTAGTGATTAGGGATTAATGATTAATGGTTAGTGGTTAATGGTTTCTGTATTAATCATTAATCCCTAATCACTAATCCCTTATAATAGTGTCTTAAGATAATTACTGTACCAAGCACTAAAAGTAGTGAACACAGAATAGAGCCTTCGAACCCGAAAGTTCCTCCATTTATCAGATTTTCTTCCGGAAAGTGAAGAATCAGCAGATTCTCATTGCTAAATTCATTTCCACTGACTTTATATCCCAAAACAGAACCTTGAATCCAGTTCCAGAACCAATGCAAGGCAATGGGGAAACAGAGGTTGCGCGTGTATATATAGGAAGCTCCCAAGAAACAACCCGCCAGCATGATATTCAAAAACGGGACGAAGGCAAAGCTGGGATTGAAAAGATGCATCAACGAAAATAACACCGCAGAGATAAGCAATGCCACAAACTTATTGACGCCTCCATCCAGCATACGCCCTAAAATGAAACCGCGTCCAATAACTTCTTCCGTAACTGCCACTAAAAAATAAAGCAAAAGACTCGACAACAACGAAATGGGAGAAAACAAGACCCCTGCCACTTCCACAGCCCCCAACAATAAAGACAAGCCAAAACCAACTGCATACAAGAACACGACAAACAAAGCTCCGTTCAGCAGGCTTCTACCCCATCCCTTCAAAGACAAGCCCAAGCCCGAAAAAGGAAGCTTCCTAAAGCCCAGCACCATACAAGCGGCAATAAGCCCACTGGCCAACATCAAGACTTCATTCAACATCATTAAATAGACGCTCATCCCACCAGCTTGTGTCTTCAACTCAGGGAAAGCAATCGCAAAAGGTATGGCAAACAAAAACAGAAAAATCATAAAAAGTACAGTAAACAGTACTATATCAACGAATGCCAGCCAAATACGTTTTGTTTTACTCATAGCAACACACTCTTCCTTCACTGTTTCTTCCGTCTCCATTTGTATCTCATTTTGATTAATATCCGACAAAAATAATAATAAAAAGAAAAAACTTCATGTATTCCTGCCGGTTTCTTCTTATATTTGAAAAATCAATCTGGAATCGACAAACATGAAACTAAGAAAAATACTTTTAGCCGTTGCCGGACTGGCGTTAATGCTGAATGCCTCGGCACAAAAATCCAAAAGATACTACGTGGCCAAACCTGGCACCCTGGTGGAACTGATGACAGAAGCGGAAGCCAATGAAATCACCCAACTGACCCTGCAGGGCAAGCTGAATGCCGTAGATTTCAGGCATCTACGGGATGAATTCAAAAACCTGCAACTGCTGGACATTTCCAATGCCTCCATCAGCATGTATGCAGGCAAGAACGGGACTTATCCAAACCGTTTTTATGTATATCCTGCCAATTGCATTCCGGCATATGCCTTCTGCAAGCAAATGGACGACAGTACATTTGTAGGTAAGGAGACGCTGACCAGGATTATCCTTTCCGACAAGACCAAGAACATCGAAGATGCTGCCTTTAAGGGATGCAAAAATCTCAAGATATGCCAGATACGGAAGAAAACGGCTCCCAATCTGTTGTCCGAAGCATTGGCCGATAGCGTTACAGCCATATTTGTTCCATTGGGATGCAGTGACTCCTATCGTACCAAAAAGAAATGGGAGACCTTTGCATTCATTGAAGGAGAACCACTGACAGTAAATGTGCAGATTGGTAAAATGGGCAGCCTTGCCAGCGAACTGTTAAGAGCCGGATTTCAGCCCAAAGACGTTAACTTTCTGACCGTTGAAGGAAAAATGGACGAAGCCGACTTCACATTGATACGCGACTATATGCCCAATCTGGTTTCCATCGACATGACCAACAGTAATGCCACTGCAATTCCCGACTATACTTTCACCCAAAAGAAGTATCTGCTGAACGTACGGCTCCCGCAAGAACTTAGAAGCATCGGACAGCGTGCATTCAGTGGCTGCGGCCGTTTGTGCGGCACGCTGGTGCTTCCTGCCAGTGTAACCGCCATTGAGTACGGAGCATTTATGGGATGCGACAACCTGCGCTATGTGCTTGCCACGGGGAATAAGATTACCACGCTAGGCGACAACCTTTTCGGCGAAAGCCAAGGCAAAATTATATATAAGGAGAAACAATAACTCAGACTATTCCCCGCCTTAATAAGAACAAAGAGACTCTTTTAATAGCAAAAGAAGGTGTGTCAGAATGATAGCTAAAAATCATTCTAACACACCTTCTTCTTTTTTTCAATATCGCACAAGCCTTTATTAAACAAAAAAGATATGAAAGAAGAATCGTTCCATCATGGCAGAAATATCGTTCCACCGTGGTGAAAAAATCGTTCCACCATGGTGGAACGATTTTTTCCTCATGATGGAACGATTTAAAATATGCTTATTTAGTCCTTAGCTTCCGTTATCACTTTGTTGCGTACATACGTGCACGCAACTCCTTGATGTGGTCTGAAGTGATGTATTCGTCATACTCCATCATCTTGTCGATAATACCGTTCGGAGTCAATTCGATGATACGGTTGGCAACCGTCTGAATGAACTCGTGGTCGTGGGATGAGAAAAGGATATTGCCTTTATAGGTCTTTAGATTATTGTTGAATGCCTGGATAGACTCCAAGTCGAGGTGATTGGTAGGTGTATCCAGAATCAAGCAATTGGCATTGCGCAGCTGCATACGTGCAATCATGCAACGCATCTTCTCACCTCCCGACAATACGCTTGCTTTCTTCAGCACCTCCTCGCCGGAGAACAGCATACGTCCCAGGAAGCTCTTCATATAGACTTCATTGCCTTCACCGAACTGGCTCAACCAGTCCACCAGATTCAGGTCTGTATTAAAGAATGCAGTATTGTCCAGCGGCAGGTAAGCGGTGGTGATAGTCACACCCCAGTTGAAAGTACCTGCATCCGGTTTCATATTCTCGTTGATAATCTCGAACAGGGCGGTCATGGCACGCGGGTCGTGCGAAAGGAATACAATCTTGTCTCCCTTCTCTACGTTGAAGTTGACGTCGCGGAACAGCACCGTACCATCTTCCAGCGTTTTCGTCAAACCGGAAACTTCCAGAATCTGATTACCCGGTTCGCGTTCGGGCGTAAAGATGATGCCCGGATACTTACGTGATGACGGCTTGATTTCTTCTACATTCAGTTTCTCCAACATCTTCTTGCGGCTGGTAGTCTGCTTGCTCTTTGCCACATTGGCACTGAATCGGCGGATAAACTCTTCCAGCTCTTTCTTCTTCTCCTCGGCCTTTGCCTTCTGGTTCTGCTGCTGACGGAGCGCCAGCTGGCTGGACTCGTACCAGAAGCTATAGTTACCGGCAAAGAGGTTAATCTTTCCGTAGTCGATGTCCACCGTATGCGTACAAACGGAGTCGAGGAAGTGACGGTCGTGGCTTACCACCAGCACCGTATGCTCAAAGTTGGAGAGGTACTCTTCCAGCCAAGTCACGGTCTCCATATCCAAGTCATTGGTAGGCTCGTCCAGCAGCAAGTTATCAGGATTTCCATAGAGAGCTTGCGCCAGCATGACACGCACCTTTTCTTTGTTGTTCAACTCACCCATCAACAGATAATGCTTGTCTTCCTTGATACCCAAACCACTCAACAAGGCGGCAGCATCGCTTTCGGCATTCCAGCCGTCCAACTCGGCAAATTTCTCTTCCAATTCGGAAACCTTCAGCCCATCCTCGTCTGTGAAATCCTCTTTGGCATACAGCACTTCACGCTGCTTCATGATATCCCACAACACCGTGTGTCCCATCATCACCGTGTCCATCACCGTAAAAGCATCCCACTTAAAGTGGTCCTGGCTCAAAACGGAAAGACGCTCTCCCGGAGCCAGCATGATGGAGCCCGTCGTAGGGTCCAGCTCCCCGGAAATCGTTTTCAGGAAAGTAGATTTTCCGGCGCCGTTGGCACCGATGATACCATAACAGTTACCACTTGTAAACTTCAGGTTTACGTCATTGAACAACACTCTTTTACCAAACTGTACTGAGACATTAGAGACTGTAATCATCTTTATATTTACGATTTATTTATTTACAATTTACTATTTAATACCTATTAGTCTGCGAATTGCGAGTGCAAAGATAGTTATTTTTCCATGAATAGACACAGAGAAGCGCTGTCAATCTGACATAAAAGTATTACCTTTGCAGCGTTTTCGGCAAAATATCCGTTTTGGCAAAGTTTTGCTGGAGCACTAATATCGTATTAACTTAAACCCTTAACAGCAATGAAAGCTAAATCATTTTACAAGAATAATAAGCATAACAATATGAATCCGAAAGAAAAAGAAAACAACCAGGAAGAGGAGCTGAAAACTCAAGCTACTCCTAACGAATGTGACGAAGAAACTGTCGGACAAGAAACTTCACAAGAAAACGAAGCTCCCCTGACAGAAGAAGAAAAGCTCGCCCAGGAACTGGAAAAGGCCAATGAACAGATTGAAGAGCAGAAGGACAAATACCTGCGCTTGTCTGCCGAGTTTGACAATTACCGCAAACGTACCATGAAGGAGAAAGCAGAACTCATCCTGAACGGTGGTGAAAAGAGTATCAGCAGTATCCTACCCATTGTGGATGACTTTGAACGCGCCCTCAAAAACATGGAGACAGCCACCGACGTAGCTGCCGTAAAAGAAGGCGTTGAACTTATCTACAACAAATTCATGTCTGTATTGGGACAAAACGGCGTTAAGGTAATAGAGACAAAGGAACAACCGCTCGATACAGACTATCACGAAGCCATCGCCGTGATTCCGGCACCCAATGAAGCATTGAAAGGCAAAATTCTGGACTGTGTACAAACCGGTTACATCCTAAACGACAAAGTGATCCGTCATGCCAAAGTGGTAGTCGGAGAATAACATAAAACTGTATGGAAAAAAGAGATTACTACGAAGTATTGGAAGTCGAAAAGACAGCAACGGTAGAAGAAATAAAGAAAGCCTATCGCAAGAAAGCCATCCAATATCATCCGGACAAGAATCCGGGCGACAAAACAGCCGAAGAGAAATTCAAGGAAGCGGCAGAGGCATACGACGTACTAAGCAATCCGGACAAGCGTGCCCGCTACGATCAGTTCGGTCATGCCGGACTGGGTGGTGCCGCCGGTAATGGTGGTCCGTTCGGCGGCTTCAGTGGAGGCATGTCCATGGACGACATCTTCTCCATGTTCGGTGACATCTTTGGCGGACACAGTGGAGGAGGTTTCGGCGGTTTTGGAGGTTTCGGCGGAGGCGGTGGAGCACAACAACAACGCCGTTACCGTGGTTCGGACCTGCGTGTCAAGGTGAAACTGAACCTCAAGGAAATCTCTACCGGCGTGGAAAAGAAATTCAAACTGAAGAAATACGTGCCTTGTACCCACTGTCATGGTACGGGAGCCGAAGGTGACGGTGGTTCAGAGACCTGCCCGACTTGTAACGGCAGCGGCACGGTAATCCGTAACCAGCAAACCATACTCGGCACCATGCAGACAAGAACCACCTGCCCGACGTGTGGCGGTGAGGGCAAAATCATCAAGAACAAGTGTAAGGAGTGTGCCGGTGAAGGCATTGTATACGGTGAAGAAGTAGTAACCGTAAAAATTCCGAAAGGCGTTGCAGAAGGTATGCAACTCTCTATGGGAGGAAAAGGAAACGCAGGCAAGCACAACGGCGTGCCGGGAGACTTGCTGATTCTTGTAGAGGAAGAACAAGACCCGAACTTGATACGCGATGAAAACGACTTGATTTACAATCTGCTCCTCAGCTTCCCGACAGCAGCCTTGGGTGGTGCGGTAGAAATTCCCACGATTGATGGAAAGGTGAAAGTAAAAATTGACTCAGGTACGCAACCGGGAAAAGTGCTCCGCCTGCGCGGCAAAGGTTTACCCAACGTGAACGGATACGGCACGGGAGATTTGCTGGTAAATGTCAGCGTATACGTACCCGAAACGCTGAACAAGGATGAGAAGAAGGCGCTGGAGGAGATGGAAGAATCGGATAACTTCAAGCCAAATACTTCGATTAAGGAGAAAATATTCAAGAAGTTCAAGAGTCTGTTCGACTGATAAAAAAATAGAGATAATAAAGAAGGCCTCCCAATATGCACTAAAATATCGGGAGGCTTTCCTATTATCTGATTACTGGATTAACAAATAATTCATCCATATACACCGGCGTATCTGCCTCAAAAGCAACTTTGAGATAGCGGGTATTGACATCTATACCTTCAAACAAGACTCCGTCAATCCAGGCATCATGCTTGGCATTCTGGAAGGAAGGAGTGTCTTTAATAGATAATAAACGATACGAGTCTCCATCTAGTGAAGCATATAAATAGACTTTCGAGGGCAGTCTAATACCTCCCGGCCTATAATTTAACATACGCAGTAAAACGTCATGGAGCTCCATTTCCTTTTGCAAATCAACCTGCAGCTCATGATATCCCTTATTAAAGATTATCCAACAACTGTCTCCGGTGTTTTCCTCAGCAATCAAGCCATCCAATAATGCCGATGGAGTCTTTTCGTCCCTTATCATCTCAGGTGTCGCACCATTAGCCAATTTATCAAGGAAAGAAGCTTCAAGCAATTTCCAATATCTCGTACCCCGCTTCCAATCCATATAGTTCTGAAAAGTACAATTGGACCAAATAGGTTGTCCTAACTGAAAAGATGACATCGGATTCTCAATGATGCCACAAAACATGAAAGAAACAATATTCTCCACTCCCGCTGCCGATGCTGCTGCTTGCTGAGAAAGTAAGCGTGAATAGGCAGCCGGAATCAAAGCAGAAGTGCGGTCGTTAAGCTCATCTTCCCACGTAAACGTTTCACAGTTCGCCCATAAGGCAATATTCAGTTTATCATGAATAGTCCGCAGCTTTTGCCAGTTTTCCTTCAAGCGGACCAAAGGAAACTTTTCCCTCACACATCCCACTTCATCTTGATAGGTTATGACATCTACCTTTAGCCTAGACAACCGCCTTTCATATTCCGGATCATCAAAATCAGAATCGACCATGCCATAAGGAGAAATCAGAATTTTCTTATTCGGAGTCAATCTACGCGCCTGCTCTGCCAAAGCATTGACCGCATTCACAGCATGCTCAGAAAGTATAGGACACAAGCAATCCTCAACCGGTAAATACCATCCATAAAGCGCTTTATGTGTCCTATATATGGACGCCAACTCCTTCATCATATCCAATTGCCTTTGCTGAATCACCGGATCGCGTAAATTATCATCCTGGTCTTTAGCCCAGCCAATACTCATAAAAACCTTCATGCCTAGTCGAGCTGCCGCATCCATAATGGCATCCACCGGGCTTTTTCTATTCTCAGAATACGCCCACGGCATTAGTTTTGAAGGATAATAGGCTTCCCCTTCATTAGCTACTGCCATAAAAACTAAATATTCCATCCCCATATCTGATAATTCCTTCACCTTCTGTTCCCACATTCCAGGGTCAGTATTGTCAAAATATTGCAGATTGGTATATTTATTACGTACATCCTGATAAGCTAGATTTATCCATGTACCGGTAATTGGCTTTACTTCGGAAACAATCTTGTCTTTACCTTCTTTTTTTTGTTCGTTCAAATAGTCCAAGTATCCGTTAAACAAATCAATTGTCTCTTTTTCACCTATACAGACAGACATTTCCGGATCATTAAATACACCAGGAAACTGATAACACAAAATAGTCTCAAAATTCTCAAATTGATTTAAGTCTTGAATGATTCCATCTATAGGCCGAGGATATAATGAATTATCCTGGTTGAATAAAAAAGCCTCCAAATCAAACCATAAATGAGCTTTCGCTTCATCACATACTTTTTGTAATAAATTTGCAGCTTCAAGTCCTTTTAAATCTTCTTTAGGCATTCTAGCAAATCCAAATGGACATAATATATCCAGATGCTTCAATAAGTCCGGATAAGTATCCATTCCATTAGGAATATCAAAACTATTGGTAGCCAGCATCATAGGTTTCCCTGGTGCAAAAGTATTACAGTAGGCCTTAAACTCTTTAAAGAAGGTTACAATATCCTCCTTCCTCTTCTTTCTCATCAACGGACTCTTTTCCCAATTATCTAGCCCTCCTCCACTCTCTTCCGAAATATAAAACCCATAAAAGGACTCGTGATGTCCATACTTTTCCCAAAGCTCTTTAGCCACTCGTTTATGCCATTCTAGAGATTCAGTAGTAAAATCAAACCAAGCAAACATGCCAATTCCTAGAAATACATTCATATTTCTCCTATCTGCCTCTGTCAATATAGCCTCAATAGGATCATCAGCCTTGATATCCATCCGTCCCGGATACAGATTTGAAGGATAAAAGGCTTTACCAGTATAATTTGTGACATTTACAGAATGTTTGCCTGCATATTCTTCATTGCGAAAAACCTCCTGAATAACGATAATATTCATATTCAACTTATCCATGGCTCTCACCATCTCGCCCCAATGGCTATCCGTCATTTCCTGAAGTTTTTTGTTCCAATATTTTCCCTCAGTCTCACTCCAGTGATAGATGCCAGTCCAAGCACCAGAAAGTCTCTGAGTAGAACGAATATCGGACTTACAAATTTCAATATCCTTAACTTTCCTATATAGCTTATTTTGACTTTTAACCTTAAAGATTACTCGATTTTGGCCTATCCTCTTTTCTGTATCTACAATAGAACAAACAGTCTTTGACTGACCGGGCAAAAGTTTGAAAGTAGAACGACATATCAGATGTTCATCATCTTCTTTATTCCAATACAATGAAACAATATACATTTGCTCTTGACTGCTCTTATTTACAACTCCTCCACGAATATCAAGATCAACTTGATTCGTTACAATAGCAGGAGGTATCAATGTCAGATGAATCTCATTATCTGCATATAAAGAAATAGGTATAAGCCAGAAAAAGAGCAAAAAACATATAGTTACGAAAATACACATTGCATTCTTATTATATAATAAACAAGGTTAGAATTTTATTTTTTCAATATACGACTCAATTTTCTTATCAATTTAAAGTTATAATCCCTATAACCAACATTCCATGGAGCAATTTCTTCCGTTTCTTCATACTTATTAAGTATCTCTGTTGCCTTTTTCTTTTCATTATTATAAACCAATATACACCACTGAGCTATTTCATTATGTACATGTTTAACTTTCCATTCATTCACAAGACTATCTGCCATGTCAACTTTTCCTAAGTTACGCAATGCCAGCACAACCAAAAGGTTATTTGAGTCAAAATAAGCTTCAGACATATTGCTACTTGCAATTTGAGAGAACAATTTATCTGCTTGCATACTTTGCCCTTGTTCTACATACGCAATAGCTGCCATATAGTCTTCCAAGCGAGTATCTATCAACTCCTCATCAGGCTTTCCTACCCCAAGTTCTCCGGCCATTCTTGTGTTTTCTCTATCATTGTTAACATTTTGGCATACCTACCATCTTCCCATTCTTTCATAGCTTGATACAGACAAGCCCTGCGATAAATATCACGTCCAATATACGATCCCTCATAAGGAAGTACCTGTAACTTCTTCAGACAATTGAGACTAGCCATATACTGTCCACTCTCACAAAGAGCCATTGCATATTTTAATCCAATATAATAGTTATCTGGATATCTCTTATAAGCATTCCTTCCCACTTTTACAGCCTCTGCCCATTGCTCATGATCAACATAATAATTTAATAAATAGTACTGTGTTCTCCATGATTGATCAAGTTTTTGAGCCATGAGCAAATCGGGCAAACCAGACTTATCCTTTCGCAACTCAGCACGACTTAAATAAAAAGCAGCATAATCAGGAACATCTTTGCAACTATTCAATAAATTTAAAGCACAACATGTATTGCCAACACTCCATTGAATCAGCCCACGATAATAACTTATTTTCCAATTATCAGACAAACCTGCTGCCCATTCCAAAACTTTCAATGTATGGGCACGAAAAGGAAACACCATTTTAGGAGACTTCTTATTAGCCTCATCCAAAAATACCATTGCCCCCTTTTCATCCCCTTTCAAATGATATATATAGGCCTTCTGATACAAAGCTATTGGATAAGTATCTACAAATGATAGAAGTGTAATAGCTTCATCCAGACAGCCAATAGACTCATACCATACAGCCATTTCCATATAAGTCTCGAAAGAGAGCTCATTACAAATAAGAGAACTGAATTCTTCAGCAGTCGAGGCTTCCAATAAATACTCTTCAAATCGAACCCAATGTAGCAATGGCAACTGTTCTGTCATTTTTTCTATTTCACTCAACGCTTTTTCCGCATGATTACTTTTTCTGTAAAGGACAATCAGCAACTGCTTCGCATATAAGTTCATTTGATTATACTCCAAACTTTTTAATGCATATTGCTCAGCTTTTTCCCAATTTTCCTCTCTCATATAAAGTTCACCCAACTGCTCATAAGCAGCCGTACGAAAACCTGGAGAAAATGTTGCCACGGAAAAGCCATCTTTGGCATCTGCCAGATTTCCCATAGCACGACTACATAATCCATACAAATAGTTGGCCTCTCCATGATAAGTATCTAAACTCAACACTCGTTTTACCAATTCACAAGCATCAAGATACATCCCTTTCTTATAATACAATGAAGATAAGCTTACCAATGCCGGAATAAAATATACATCTTTCTCTAGAGCTGCTTTCAAATATTTTTCCGCATTTCCATACATTTTCTGATTTAGCCAGTCTTTACCCTGCATATAAAGCCCATATGTAGAATTCCAGTCAAAATCAGCTGGTAGTTCTTTCGGACGGTTCAGTTCATAATCATTTTTTATCTCTGAATAAACCAATTCCTTATTCCCTATTATAATTCTGAGCTTTCCTTCCGGAATATCAAAAGGCAAAGGTATATTAAAATACTCAGGAGTTAATATTTTAGCTTTTATAGGCATCTTCATCAATAATTGCCTGTCATTGTAAATTTCCATATCGGTACAAATATCTTTCAGAGCAGATAAATGAACTTCAATATTTTTTTCAGAGTGCTCTACATATATAGCGCCGTAGCGGACTTGCTTGAGAAAGACCACCGATCTCGGCTATAGGAAACCAATATTCAGTCCATTGGTCTGTCATCTGTGCAGCAAACTCATTATGATTAAATGGTGTAAAACCGCTGGTCACACTTGGCTGATTATACATTCTACCAGATTGTAGTTCCGCATATTGCCCACTATCATCAGTCAATAGTTCTTCCCAGATGGCCCCTTCACGTGAAAAACTCCAAAGATAAAATTTCATCCCCAATTTCTCATCATAATTGGAGTAATGAGCTGAACCATGTTTTTCATTATGCCAATAAATCCCAAAATAATCATTATAATCACCTATTATATGTAAAGATTTAGAAGCACCAAAATTATTATTATCATACCACGAGACATCTCGCCCCTCCTCATCAATCGGATAAGGATGCAAATCTCCCGAATGTCCTATACTATAAGTACCTGGATAATAAAATCTTGTTCCAGTTTTAGTAGCATAACCAGCATTCATCCATTGGTAATAAGGTTGATCAATAGAAGACTGATTAAACCAAGTTGTGTGCGTTGTGAAATAAGCCTTGTCCTTAGGTAAATTAATTTCGACATTCCAGACTGTACGCGTAATCCACTCATAAGAAAATATATGACAACTAACACTACCATCCACATTCTTTTTTGTAAGATAATCTATAGGAGTACTACATGTAGGAGCATGACCAATAATACCAAAATTAAATTCTATACCTCCCGATGTCCAGGGTCCTCTCATTGCCACATCACGAAATTTCACGACTCCATTAGTGTAAACAAATTCTTTATTATTAACTTTGTCTATGGCTCCCCAAATTTTCCCTCCGATTTCTGGAGTTACAGTTAGTTTCACATAATCATTTTCCAAAACAACCATTTTCCACTGCTTCTCCTGCGCTTGCATAGAAAAACCATCAAAGCGGAAATAAGGATAATAAGAATTATTAGGTGTCGCAACTGGAGATGGGTCTGAAAAAGGATAAGTCTTTGCATCACAAGTCCTTTCATAAATTTGTGCATCACCTTGTGCACAAAGACTACCATTAAAACAACACGCAAGAAACATAACAGATAAAAAAGTATTTCTATACATAGCGATCAGTTTTTAAGATATAACTATTTTTTCATACAAGGAAATAAGATATTGGGTTTATGAAAATCTGGTTTAGGCTCATTTATACTCACAGATGAATACCAAATAACCGTATTAGGCGTTGTAAAATCTGCTCTGAAAACTCCCATATAAAACTCTTCTAAATCAATTCCCAATTCCAAAAGTTCTGAAACAGACAGTCTGCCTGCAACGATATACCCTTTTTCATCTTTTATGGAACATATTTCCAGACTCTTAAAATTCCATTCATAATCAAATTTTCTATAATAGCTAGCTGAATAATCCATAACATGCCCGCTAGGATCTATCTCCATACAATAATATTGTCCCATATCTTTTGAAGCCGAAAAAAAGATTTCCACACGATCCTCAGCTTCAACATCAGACTCTTGAACAAACTCACGACACATGATTGGAGTGGCATCTGCTACATTAAAACTAAAATAAAAATATTGTGAAGAAAAGAAACACCTAAATACCGTCTCATCCTCCAAATAATCCCAAGGAGCGAAAAATGGTTTTATAGCCTTAATGGTATACCATCCCTCCCAATTGATCAGAGTCTCTAGCGGAGGGTCTTCTTTCTTCGCGTCTATGGAATAAGGAATAATTGGAGAAGTACAACTATACAGGATCTGAACAAATAAAATTATTCCTAAAAATACAGAAAACTTTCTCATAGTTCTTTTTATGCTTCTTATTTATTGTAGAATTACAAGTAGCATACATTGCTACTCGTAATTCTATTCATTTATCTTATTCCGGTAAACGATAATTCTTCAGACCATCACCATACTCTTGTACAAAATTGACATTCTTATAGGTTTCATAGTATATAGCATCGACATAAACTGCATATGCAATAATATTACGAATACCATAATGTGCATATGTGTTGATATCCGAAAGAAATACATTTTTATTCCAAGGTAATTGTACCGCTGGCTTTTTCCAGTCACTAAATAAAGACACATCCATCCAATATTCCAAAACTTGTGCCGTTTCTTTAGGGAAGACTTTTAAATTAGCCTCTAATGCATCAATATATTCACCATGAGTAATTGTCATTCCATCCCGAATAGCATCACGTTCTCTCAAAGGCTTATCCCAACGACGATTAAAAGGAGCAAATTCCAAAAAAATATCATTCTCTGGTTTTACAATTTCCGGTGCAGGAATAGTACCTTGATAAGCAAGATGTGCCAACTTTGCTTGTGGATTAACTTCTTTCAAAGCCCTTATTATCTGATTCTCTATCAACAAAGCTTGATCACTATCATTGTATTTATCACATAATTTGCAATGGCATCTCTTTCCGCCATCATCTAACCAGTAATAATATTTATTATTACTAGAAGTACATTTTTGGGCGGCAACTTTTGCATTAGCCGCTATTATACTCAAAGCCTCTTCCGATGAAGGACAACAATTAAAATCTGCTGTACGTTGACCGTTCTCATCCATACGGAAATATGCTGGATGCTCCTTGAACAAGTCTCTTGGCAACAAAGTCGCCATCATATGTTCTTGGTATTCAATATCAATAGACTTTTCACGACATTTTGAGACGAACTCCTGGTATTCAGCAGAATATATGTCAGCACCAAAAACACTAAGAGTAGTAATACCTGCATTTTCTGAAAGTTTTAACCAATCCAGAACTTCTGGTTTCTTGACGTCATCCATGAAAGAATAATCCCTCTTGTTTGAAAAAACACATCGCCTTGAGACTCAGAAGAAGCCTCCCCTTCTTTATCTACATTTGTTTCAGTCTTTGATGAACATGATACTTGACCTAATGCCATAATACCCATCACGAATACTACACTCATTTTAAATATAAAATTCTTTCTCATAATTATCTATTTCAAAATAAAGTCATTTTTATCTTATAATCTAATATTCAATCTCTGTTAATTCCATCCTGGATTCTGAACTAAGTTACGATTTTTATCTATTTCAGACTGAGGAATAGGAAATAAATAATGTTTAGCCTTATCAAATACACGGTTTTGAAATACTGGATAACTATATGTTCCATCTGCATTTACCGTTATCTTATGCACCTTTTTATTATCAACTATTTCTGCAATTTTCCAACGTCTAACATCCCAAAATCTGTGATTTTCAAATGCCAGTTCCACACGCCTTTCTTGTCTGATCTTATTCCTCATCTCATCTTTAGTCAGATTTGCCGGTAAATCAAGTAATTGAGCACGTCTACGAATCTTATTAACTGCATTATAGACTTCTGCTGTTGGGCCTTCTGCTTCATTCAGTGCTTCCGCATAATTAAGATAAAGCTCTGCCAATCGAATAATTGCAAATCTTCGATACGAATTCCCCGATCCAGTCGTCAAATTATGTTGCTCCCATAAATACTTTCTTGTAAAATAATTAACTCGTGGTACACCACCTATATTAATATTATCTAGTCCAGTTGGAGATACATCAACCGCTCTTCCCTGCCATTGAGCCCCATGATAGAGGATACTTACATAAAAACGTGGATCTCTACCTTCAAATGGATGTACTGGATTATATCCAGATTTCAGATTAATAATCTGGTTATCATTCTCATCATAACCTAATACTGGGATCTCGCCTGTTGCAGCCATCTCATAAGAATCTACCATTTCCTGCAAAGGGCCATCTACATACCATCCTCCATATCCTAAAGGAAAACCATACCAATTCCACCAAACACATTCACTTCCACCAGAGTTTTTGCACCAAATGACTTCCGGATTAACCGTTGCAGAAAAAATATCAGCGTAATTATCAGCCAAACGATAACCATTTTGTTCAGCATAATCAATAGCAGCTTTTGCAGTACTTGCAGCCGTTTGCCATTTTGTAATGTCATTTTCTGGATTCCAATACTGACTTGCATAATATAATGTCAGCCTTGAAGCCAAAGCTTTTGCTATCGTTTGAGTAAAACGTCCCAATTGGCTTTCATCATGATTCGCCGGTAACATACTAGCAGCCGTTTCAAGATCTTGAAGAATAAAATCCACTATTTCACTAGCAGAAGCTCGTGTCAAAGTCGTACCAGTAGTTTCTCCTAAATCAATAGGTTTATCAACTATAGGTACACCACCCCACATGGTAAACAGCTGAAAATAGTAAAATGCCCTCAGGCCATAAGCTTCTCCTAACAAACGTTGCTTTCTGTTACTTGTACCGCCGGTAGAAACTTCATCAGGAATCAAATCATAATTACTCATAAAAACATTAGCACGTCTGATACAAGCATAAAAATCAGTCCAAGAACGTTGCATAGGAAATTGAGCCGCATTCCAGTTCCCATTGTTAAAATCATAGGGGGTTTGCGTAACGCCAGCAGTCTGTTGATATCCGATTTCATCTGTACCGCCTCCTAACTTATAGCGTCCTCCCAAATCTTCTGTACAAGTTTGGAAGTCCGGTAAAAATGTATAAGCATTGTTTAAGTATTCTTCAGCAGTTTGTATTTTCTGAAAAACTTCCTCCTCAGTAATACGGTCACTAGGATCTCTATCAAGAAAATCATCACATGAAGCAAATGAAATTAAAATAGAAAATCCGCACATGCTTTTTATAATAAAATTAATAAGTTTCATAATTATACTTTATTTTAATTATAATAATTAGTAATTATAACTCTACGTGTATTCCGATATTAAATACACGCTGTAAAGGATATGCCAATGCAGCACCACCTGCAGACTCCGGATCGCGATCCTTCAACCACATCTTATCCCAAACCGCCAAATTTTGTCCATTCAAATAGATACGTGCTGTAGAAATCCGCAATGAACTCAAAAACTTTTTAGGCAATGTATATCCAATTTCTACATTTCTTAATTTTATATAATCAGTATTTTGTACAAAATGATCTGTTACAACAGTATTATTCGTTGTTGAATGTGCAGCAGGTATACGTGCATTCTTATTTTCAGCAGTCCATCTCTCCAAATTGATTTTGCTACTTGGATATGTATATAAATAAGCAGTTCCACCTGTCGATGCATTCATCAGCATACTAAAATCAAAATTCTTATAGGTCACTCCTAATGATAGTCCACTCATACTACGAGGCACATTATTCACTTTAATAGGTACTCTATCAAACGCATCAATAACTCCATCTTTATTTGTGTCTACATACTTAATATCTCCAGGAACTACTGTACCAAAACTTTGTGTTGGACTATTTCTGATATCCTCTTCATCTTGAAAAAGTCCCGCCGATTTATATCCAAGTACATAACCAATTTCATAACCTCTCAGATCTTGATAATCAAAAGCTGGTATCGGTTCATCATTCTCAAGAACTTTATTACGCGCATAAGTCATTTGCAAATTAGCGAAAATTGACAAATCTTTATTTATACGCTTATTAAAACGAAGCTCTGCCTCAATACCTTTATTCTCTACTTTACCAGAATTCCTAGGAGCAACATTAGTTATACCAACATAATCAGGAACATCTCCAGGAGTAGTCAAAATATTATTTCTTTTTTCCCAGAAGTAATCAAAAGTAAACTGCACAGCATTATCCTTAAATAAGGACAAATCAAAGCCTACGTTACCTTTCGCTGATTTCTCCCAAGTAACAAATTTATTACCAACTCTACTCTCATTATATCCAGCTACTGATTGTGGAGACACTCCAAATTGATAGGTTCCCATAGCAGTTCCACCAGGAGTAAATTCCGTAATATACAGCCAACGTTGTCCACCAATTTTATCATTACCCACAGTTCCATAAGATCCTCTTAATTTAATTAGTTGGATCCATGATGGTAAAGATATAAATTTTTCATCACTCAACACCCATCCTGCAGAAAATGAAGGAAAAAAACCATAACGCTTTTTAGGAGGGAAATTTTCTGAACCGTTATAACCAATATTGGCTTCTAAATAATAACGAGTATCAAAATTGTAAGCAATACGGCTACTGATTCCTTGATAAGCATATGGGAGTTCGGCATTTTGCGAACGTAAGGTTCTATTTCCTAAAAGTTGTGCGCTAATTTGATGTTTCTCCGCAAAAGTTCTATCATAATTAAGACGTACATCCAGATAAGTATAACGCTCCACCCAACGGCTGTCAGTAGTCGATAAGCGAGATTTTACACTATGTGGTTGATAAATAGCTTCACCAGTAGCATCCTTGCCTTTATACCAAAATGAATCAAATGATTGTAATCTTGTCGTATGCTGATAGTTATTGCTTTCAAAGCTAAAATAAACCTGAGCACTCAATCCTTTGGTTATAAAATCTAATTTATGTTTTGCCGACAATGTTCCTGACATCACATTTGTATGCCTGGTGTAATAACCACTCTGAGTAACAATGCCATAAGGGTTCTGCTGAAAAGGAATTTCAAGGGCGCTACCAGCTCCCAATGTTCCATCCGGATTAAATACCGGTTGAGAAGACGGAGAACGCGTTGTAATAACACTAAACACATTAGAAAAATCACTACCAGGTCCAACACGAGTTTCCAGTCGTCCGGCCAAATCAATACGTATATTCAGCATTGAAGTTGCGTCCAAATCAACATTGAACGAAAATTATATCTATCAAACTTACTTTTACACCATAATTCTTTTCAAAAATATCCTGATGTTTCAAAAGAGTCCCTTGATTTACATAGCTTCCGGAAATAAAATATCGCAGTTTTCCCAATGCACTTCCTGATATATTGATATTATATTGGCTCTGCATAGAGTTCTTCTTCAAAATTTCATCAAACCAGTTAACGTTAGGATAAGTAAGGATCTGAACCATTTTTAATAATATCCAATACTTCCGGCGTATAGCGTTCAGTCTGTCCATCATTCATATCCATATCTCTATAATAAGAGCTTGCTCATAAGAACTCATTGTTTCGGGCAGACGAATAGGTTGCTGAACCGCTTGTTGAACAGTAAAAGAAATAAGCGGTTTTTCACGATCAACTCCTCGTTTAGTAGTCACAACAATAACTCCATTAGCACCTTATACCATAAAGAGAGGATGAAGACGCATCCTTCAAAATTGTTACAGACTCAATTTCATTAGCATCTAACTGATTAAAATCTGTTTGAGAACGAGGTAAACCATCTATAACAACTAGCGGGTTTGATGTACCATATGTACCGACACCACGGATAAATAGAAGACGCATCTTCGCCTGGCTGTCAGAAGTCTGTACAGTAATCAATCCTGGCAATTTACCCGCCAAAGCATTACTAAGATTTGCAACAGGACTCTGTTTTAATTCTTTCGTTTGAATTGTAGATATAGCCCTGCAGAGCGCCGAGTCTGTCTATTATTCATACCTACAACCACTACTTCATCTAGAAATTGCGAGGATTCTTCTAATATAATATCGAAAGAAGTTTGCTGTCCTATCTTTATTTTTTTCTCATCAAAACCAATAAATGAAATACTTATTTCTGCATTTTTCGAAACTGATAATGTGAACTTACCATCAATATCTGTAATAGTACCATTACCCTTTTATTCAGTTCTACAATGTTGGCACCAATAATTGGTTCCCCTTTGTTATCCTACTACTCCAGTTATTTTAACCTTAATTCCGCAACACTATTATAAAATATTTTTTAAGTACCTGAGCAACTCCAAGGATTTTCTCATGTCAGAGGATTAACTTAACTTAATGTTGAAAAAATAATCAAACAAAACCTCATCAGGCATGGCAAAATACAAAAAAATCCGAGAAGCTCACTCCTTTTGGAGGAATATTTTCAATCATAAGAATTTGACTCCACATTGTCTCTGTAATCGACTCGACGCTCGGTCTAAGGTGTAGCTCGTTCGGTTATCAGTACAGTGAAATCGTCCGTTCCTCAGAGGTATCTACTTCTGTGGTGGCTCATGCATTGAGGATGTCACTCATTTGATGAACCATCTCTCGCTCCATCCGACACTTCGTACTTGTAGTTCTGATACTATCCTCAGAGCGATAAAGGAACTGACGCAAGGAAACATCTCATACATCAGATGATACGGGTAAGAACTACGATTTCAACGGCTGACACACTCAATACCTCAATTGTGTTTGCATCCGGCCAACTGAAAGAGGGGCGAGATGTATGATGTTGATTTCGACCATCAGTTCATAGAGACTAGAAGTATGATGCAAAGCCTACATACAAGAAGTTCCTTGGTTATCGCCCTGGCGTGGCGGTTATTGACGACGATTGTTGGCATTGAGAATAGCGATGGTAACACCAACGTTCGTTTTCATCAGAAGGACACGCTGAAGAGATTCTTTGAGAGATTTGAGGCAGAACGGACTTACAATCAATCGTTTCAAGAGCTGATTGTGGATCATGTTCAAATCGTGGAGGAAATAGAAACACAGCAAATCCTTCTATATCCGCGCAAACCGCTGCAGTTCGCTCTACATCATTGCTTTGCTCTTAGAGGCTGGAAGACTGAAATCAATGGCATTGAGTTCGAATTGAACTCTATTCTTGTTGAAGTGGAAGGGTAAAACATACCGACTTGTGATTCAAAGACAGAAACGGATGGACGGTGTGCTGGATCTTTGGGAAGGAGAATACACATACCGTTGTATCCTGACTAACGACTATGAATCTTCCACAAGAGAAATTGTCGAGTTCTATAACCTTCG